>MDTG01129223.1_pt1 | contig 57213 bp, 53 predicted proteins | sample 811421 | NCBI WGS metagenome assembly MDTG01 (sample SAMN05326645, study PRJNA326480) | marine metagenome | isolation source: seawater | place: Pacific Ocean: South East | collected 2011
TTATAATTACATGGACATTCATGATTTATTGAAATTCTTCAAACATGGATATTCAAAAGTTACAGATCATGCATGCAGAGAAATAAGGTTTGGAAGAATTACAAGAAATCAAGCTATTAAGATTGTAAGTCATTACCAATTTAAAGAGCTAAGATACGAAAAACTTTTTGCAAAGTGGCTTAATATTCCAAATGAATCCCTAACTTTTTTATTAAATCAATTTAGAAATAAAAATTACTGGGAAGAAGTCGATATTGATAAATGGAAATTCAAAGAATCAAAAATTGAAAAAGAGTTAAGTCAAAAAAAAATAAACTTAATTCTTGACGAAAAATCAAAGTTTATTAAAAATAATAATCTTGATATGGGTAATAAATCAAAATATATAATTTTTGGCAAGGGATATCCTTGAATACAAATAATATATAAAATTAATGTTAATATTAGAAAAAACCTATGAATGAACAAGAGTTATTCTGGAAAAATATTTATGGTAAAAATTACATTAACAAAAACTATAATTTCGATGATGATAAAGGTTCTAAAGTCTGGGAAAGATTACTAACAAAATGTAATAAAGAAAATTTTAAAATACTAGAATGCGGCAGTAATATAGGACGAAATATTAGACAAATCAAAAAAGCATATCCACATTTCTCTACTTCCGTAATAGAAATAAATGAAGAAGCCTTGGATATTTGTAAGTCCACTAATGAAATTGACAAAGCATTCTGCGGATCAATAACAGAATGTGATTTTGAACCTAATCAATTTGATTTAGTTTTTACAATGGGGGTTTTAATTCATACTTCGCCAGAAAATCTCTTAAATGTTATGGCAAGGATGAGAAATTGGTCTAAAAGATATATTCTTTTTGGGGAGTATTTCAATACTACGCCAGTTTCAATTGATTATCAAGGAAAAAAAAACCAGCTTTTCAAAAGAGATTTTGGTAGATACTTCTTAGATCATTTTAAAGCTAAATGTATAGATTATGGTTTCCTATGGAGATACGAATATGAAAAGGCAGGATTTGACGATTGTACCTGGTGGTTATTTGAAATTCAATAATGAATAATATTTCTGATCAATAATTTTATGTCAAAATTTTTCATAACATTTATTAAAAATTCATATGACAGATTATTAATGATTAGACATTTCATGAAACTTCATTTCTTCAGAAGTCCAATGAGTGAATTTTATTCTTTTTCTAATACAATTTTTTTATTTAAAGCTAAATTTTTTTATAAATTAAGAACATATAATTCTTTATTTATTTATAAGAAAGAGTCTTCTAATTACAAGAAAAATGGTTATGCAATTTTCTCAAATAATGAGATTAAAAAAAGTTGTGAACAAATTTTAAATAAATTAGATAATACAAGAAATAATTGGGATTGTTATAATTCATTTATTGGATCGCCTACTAATGAATTTAGAAATGAGTTAATTGATATATTTAGAAATGGTGTAGATGATTTTATTAAAGAGACCTTTAGATCTGATTATTTTATTTTCTATCATGTAATGTACAAATCAGAAAGGTTTAATAATGATCAATCTCCCGAAGGTTCTCAATTGTGGCACGCTGATGGTGGGCCAGGTAGCTGTATGAATTTAATGATATGTCATACTCCTATAAACAAAAGAAATGGTGCTATGAAAATAATCAATTGGGAAATATCAAAAAGACTTCTAACAAAAGTATATTTTGCGTACAAGCAATTAATAAGGAAAAAAAAGATTGAATATCGAAAGATAAAAAAAATAAAGATCTATCTTAGAAAATTAAAATGTGAAATTATAAAAAATTATATTGATGATTATTCAATAGATTATTTTCAACCAAGCTCATCATCATCAGGTACAGTTTATGCATTTAGTAATAATTGTATTCATTCAGGCGGACATACTGAAGTTGGTCACAAAAGGATAGTAAGTGTTATGCATATTTATCCATCACTAGAAAAAACATCTATAGAAGAAAAGTTTAATAAGTCGCAAAAAAAGGTTGATCCATATCCCAAAATTAAATTCCTAAAAAATCTATAAATTAAAAATGTACTTTAAAAATAAAAAACTTCAAAAAATCAAAATTAAAATAAATTAAAACATTTTTCTTAATTTTTAGATTTCTTTTAATAAATTTGATTTTCTAAAGATCTTCTAAATTGATAATTATTAATTTATTTATTAGGATATAAAAATTAATATTCAATATTAATTAATGAAAAATAGTAAGATAAATACTTTAATAATAGGTCTAGGACAAATAGGATTTAAATATGATTTTTCAATAAAGTATGAAATAGACAACCCAGAATCATCTAAAAAAATAATAACTCATGCAAGATCAGTAGTATGTCATCCTGACTTTAATTTGGCAGCTGGAATTGATAATAATAAAGAAGCATGCAAATCATTTAATTTAGTTTATAAAAATCCAACTTATAGCGATATTAACTCTTTTCTATCTAGCGAACAAACTAAAATAGACTTAGTAATTATTGCAGTAAATCCACATAATCAACCAAAATTAATTGAAGAAGTAATCAATAAAATAAATCCCAAAGTTTTATTAATAGAAAAACCAATTGCAATATCAATCCAAGAAGCTAGAAAGGTAGAACTTTTATGCAAAAAAAAGCCTGATTTAGTTGTTTGCATAAATTATGGAAGAAGATATTTACCATTAGTCCAGAAATGGTCGAAATTAATTAATTCTGGAGAGGTTGGAGAATTTTTATATGGAAATATTATCTACGGCAAAGGGATAATTTCTAATGGATCACATTTTTTGAATCTTGCTCAAATTTGGATAAATAATCTTGAGTATTTAAAAACCTTTGATAAAGGGAAAAAAATAAACGATTTCGACAGAGAAGCTAGCTTTATTTTAAAATGCAAAAATAAAAAATCTCTACTTAGTGTTTATTCAATAGGAAGTAATAATTTAAGAGCGGGGGAGATAGACTTATGGTTTGAAGGCGGACGTTTATGCTTTCTAAACAATGGCAAATCTTTATATTTCTGGCCCAGATTAAGGACAAAATCATTAATAGAGACTCATGATTCCTTAGCAGAAATTCCTAAGGTTTATTCAACTAATAATGAAAAAAGTCAGTATTTTGTTATAGATTCTATAAAAAATATATTTCACGGTAATGATAAAATTAATTTACCTTGTTCATTAAATGAAGGATTAGAGACTATGTCCATAATAAATAATGCTCTAAAATCTCAAAATTTAAAATGATTAAGAAAGACGAATTAGCAATAAACGGTGGAGATCCTGTAATCAAAAAAAAATTCCCCCCATACAATACAATAGGAGAAGAAGAAAAGTCTGCGGCTAATAAAGTTTTAGATTCTGGGATTTTATCTGGGTTTGTAGGAGCTCCTGGAGATGGTTTTAATGGAGGAGAAGAAATACAAAATTTAGAAATAGAAGTTGCTAACTATTTCAATGTTAAGCATTGTGTAGCTTTGAACTCATGGACTTCTGGATTGATTGCTGCTGTTGGCGCTATTGAAATAGAACCAGGCGATGAAATAATCGTTACTCCATGGACTATGGTTGCATCTGCAACGTCAATTCTTCACTGGAATGCTATTCCTGTATTTGTTGATATTGATCACAATACTTTTAATATAGATCCCAACAAAATAGAAGGTGCTATAACCTCAAAGACTAAAGCTATTTTATATGCCGACATTTTTGGGCAAAGTGGGGATATTGATAAAATCATGAAAATTGCCAAAAGAAATAATCTTAAGGTTATATCTGATACAGCTCAATCCCCAGGGGCACTTTATAAGGGAAAATTCGCAGGAACATTAGCAGATATTGGAGGCTTCAGCTTAAATTATCACAAGCATATTCATTGCGGGGAAGGAGGGCTAGTAGTTACTAATAGTGATCATTTAGCCAATAGAGTGAGACTAATAAGGAATCATGGAGAAGCTGTCCTAAAAACTAATAATGCTAAAGATCTTGCAAATATAATTGGACATAACTTTAGACTTGGAGAAATAGAAGCTGCAATTGCAAGACAACAATTAAAAAAACTTGAAAAATTTATCTCAACTAGACAAAAGGCAGCAGAAAGGCTCAAAAAGGGATTAAAAAGCTTAAATGGTTTAAAATTACCATTCATAATGAATAATTGCTCCCATGTTTACTATGTATTTGGAATAATACTTAATAATGAATCAATTTCAGAAAAAAGAGATTTAATCGCTAATGCACTTAAAGCTGAAGGAGTGCCCGCTCTAGGTATTGGATATCAAAACATTCATTTAAACCCAATATTCATAAATAGAATTGCTTATGGAACTAAATCATTTCCTTGGATAGGTCTTAACCGGGGAGATAGCAAAGTTATTTATCACCATGGATTATGCCCAGTCGCAGAAAAACTACATAATGAAACTTTTTTAGGTATTGGTCTATGTCATCACTTATACACAAATGATGAGATTGATTTAATTATTCAATGTTTTCATAAAGTTTGGGCTGGTTTAAACTTGTAGTGATTAAATTTTTATTCTTGATTAATAATTTGTTAAAAACATCTACATTAATGAGAATGAGATTTAGATTTTAAAGTTGAATTTAAGTCTATTAAATTGTAAAATTAATATTGATATTTTTATTCAAAGCTTTTGAGATAAAGCTTTAATATATTATGAGTAATTTGGATCGATACAAGAAAGTATTTATTGAATCTTTTGAGATCGAAGAAGAAATTCTAAATAATCTTAAGTATCAAGATATTGAACAATGGGACTCTCTTGGTCATATGTCTATGATTGCTGCACTAGAAGAAGAGTTTGATATTATGTTTGAAATGGACGATATTATAGATTTTAGTTCATTTACTAAAGGAATAGAAACATTAGCAAAATATGACGTTGATATAAATTTAAAGTGATAGATCTGATTTATAAAAAAGACCTAAAAAAAATTGCAATAATAGAAAAAAATAAAGTAAAAACATACCAAGATTTAAAAAAAGATATCAAAGAAATAGATCATATTTTTCATTCAAGACAGATCGTTATTTTATTATGCAATAACACCTATGAATGTTTATTGATCTATCTGGCTTGTCTTAAGAATGGATCAATTCCTCTTTTATTGAGTGAAAACCTTTGTGAAGCACATATAAAGGAATATATAAAAAAATATTTGCCAAAATATGTTTTTTCTCCAAAAAAAATAAATATTAATAAAACGAGAAATGTCTCTTTTATGGGAAATTATCTTATTTATGAGCATGATAATAATAATTTTGTAAAAAATAAATTTCTCGCACTTTTATTAACAACCTCTGGAAGTACAGGAAATCCTAAAGTAGTAAAAGTAAGTAAGAAAAATTTATTATCAAATACTTTATCAATTTGTAAATATCTAAATTTAACAGAAAACGAAAGGCATATGACCATTCTCCCAATGAATTATACATATGGACTTTCATGTATAAATACTTTTTTATATTCAGGAGGATCAATAATTCTAAATTCTGATGCTATAACAACAAAGTCATTCTGGATGAATATTGAAAAAAACAAACCAACATTTTTTTCGGGTGTTCCATTTACTTATGAAATAATATCAAAATATTTTCTTGAAAAGTTAAAAGACTCCTCTATAAGAGTTTTTACTCAGGCGGGTGGCAAATTGAGAAATCAATTTCTTGAAAAATTTATCAAATTCTCAGAGGAAAATAATAAAGAATTTATAGTTATGTATGGACAAACAGAGGCGACAGCAAGAATGTCTTATCTACCATTCTCAAAATTAAAAGAAAAAATTGGAAGCATTGGTATAGCAATCCCTGGAGGAAAATTTAAATTGAGAAATACCTACGTAGAACATAATAAAAAGAACAAAATAATTGGTGAGCTAGTTTATGTTGGGGAAAATGTAACTGAAGGTTATGCTCATTCATTTGAGGAACTAAATGAGTTAGAAGAAAAACCTAATTGTCTTAATACAGGTGACATAGCTTGGATAGATAAAGATAATTATGTTTTTTTAGTTGGGAGAATTAATAAATTTGCAAAAATTAGTGGGATTAGAGTTTCTCTAATCGACATAGAGGATTTTTTAAATAATCAGGGATTTAATTGCGCAGTTTGTTCAGATGATATTTTTTTGAGAATTTTTATCGAAAATGAAAAAGAGAACAAAATTGATACTATTAAATTAAAAAAAGAAATTTCTAAAAAAATGAATATATCCTCAAATAGTTTAAAAATCAAAGGAATAACAAAACTGCCTAGGTTAGATTCTGGAAAAGTAAATTATCAAAAATTGGAGCTAGAATATGTTAAATGAAATAGTTTTTAATTACATAAAAAATTATGATATTTTGAAGATAAAAGATTCAGAAAATGAAGAATTTCTTGCGCAACAAAAAAACTTGTGTCTTTATCATTACCACCAAAATAAATACTATAAAAAAATAATAGATGATATTTTTAGTTTTGAATCAATAAAAAACATTGATGAATCTATTAATAATATTCCATATTTACCAGTAGATTTATTCAAAAAATATGATCTTTATTCAACTAATCTTGAAAATATTTTCAAGATCCTGAGATCATCAGGTACCACAGGTAATAAGCCTTCAAAAATTTTTCTTGATCGTGAAAATGCCAATTCACAAACTTTATCATTATCAAAAATATTCACTGAATTTACAGGATTAAATCGCCCCACAATGTTAATAGCAGATTGTAAAGATACAATAAAAAACAAAAAATCATTATCAGCAAGGGGGGCAGGCATCATTGGCTTTAGTTATTTATGCAGAAAACCAATATTTGCTTTAAATTCTGAAATGAATTTAATTTTAAGGAGCATTGAGAATCTGGTTTCAGATGAAAAAAATAAAAATATCCTTTTATTTGGCTTTACTTATATTATTTGGTTACATATGCTCAAAATTAAATTACCAAATGAGCTTAGATTAGAGCTAAGCAAAAAAGCAGTTTTAGTACATGGTGGTGGATGGAAAAAACTAAAAATAAATAATATCAGTAAAGATCAATTCAAATCCAAGGTTGAAGAATGTTTAGGAATAAAAAAGATTATTAACTACTATGGCATGATCGAACAAACAGGAAGTATTTTCATGGAATGTGAAAAAGGTTGGCTTCATTCAAATCCACTTTGTACGGTAATTGCCAGAGACCAAAAAACCTTGAAAAAATTAAATCCTAGAGAAATCGGAATAGCGCAAGTTATATCAAGTATTCCCACAAGTTATCCTGGCAATTCTCTATTAACTGACGATTTAATATCAATAGGAGGGATAGATGATTGTAATTGTGGCAGAAAAGGGGTTTATTTTGATATTCTTGGAAGGTTAAAAGCATCAGATCCAAGAGGTTGCAGTGACACATACAGACATAAAGGATAATAAATTTAAATATGAGCTTCTAGCAGGAAATAAACCAGAAAGAGTCCTAAAAGAAAGTCCTTTTGTAATTTTTAATAAAGATGTTGTTAAATTCTTATCTAAATTATCCAAAGAGTTACTAAATAACAAACAAAAAATCCAAGCTTATACGTACTTTAGAGGTTTTGGTTTCTGGGTAAGAGAATCAAATTTAATAAATCTGAGAGATTCCAGAACCGATATCAATTCCAGAGTTGGTAGAGGGGTAACATTTCATATTGCTCCCAGCAATATCGCCGCTAATAGTCTTTATTCATTGGCTTTTGGATTGCTTTCAGGCTGTCCATCAATAATAAGATTATCTAATAAGAATATTTCTGAACTTAAAAGTATTATTAATTTAATTCAAACTATTTTTAATAGCAATGAATTTAGTAAATTATCAAACAAAATTAGTTTTATAAATTATGAACATGATGAAACTATAAATAGCTATTTTTCTTCAATAGTTGACTCAAGAATAATATGGGGTGGAAATGAAACTATTCAAATCTTTAAATCTTATAAAACTGCATCACATTGTGTAGATATTGTTTTTCCAAATAAAGTATCAAGTTCGATATTAAGCTCTCAATGGTTACTTTCTTCAGATAGTAATGAAATAGAAAACAAAGCTGATCTTTATGCTCGAGATATTGGACTATTTTCTCAAATGGCTTGTTCTTCGCCTAAAAGCCTGCTAATGATTAAAGATAATAAATCTTGTCCCAAAGAATTATTATTAGATTTTTTTTATAAATGTGATTTATCTTTATCTAAGAAAAATTGGCTTTCTGAGAATCAGTCTCTAAACAATTTCAAATCCTCTGTAGATATTTCAATTAAATTTTCCAATTTTAAATGCATATTTAAAGGTACTAATTTAAGTGTTTTTTTATCTGATATAGATAATTTAAATGAAATATATAATTATGAAACTAAAGACTCTTGCATTTTTATTTCTGAAGTTGATTCAATTGATCAAGCAATAAGTTTATTACCCAAAAATAATCAAACAATTGTTTGTATTGGATTAAAAAAACAAATCAAAGAAAAACTTGCAGAGAAAGCAAGCTTAAAAGGATCAAACAGATTTGTTAGCCCAGGAAATGCTTTGAGTATGAACCTTTATTGGGATGGTTATGATATTATTTCATTTCTTTCAAGATTGATTAGTTTCAATTAAGTTTTAATTATTTGAAATTGGTAAATTCATCAAATTTGGAGAAGCATAAGTAAATTCTCCATCACATATTTTATCATCATTATATTTTCCAGATACTATACCCTTAAATATTCCTCTTTGATTATATTTTAATTCAGCAAAATAATTAATATGAGATTGTCGAAATACTTTTGAATGAAATCTAGTCTTTGCATCTACGATAAATGATCTTGATGATTTATCTTCAGAAATATTATATATTAATAAAACTAGAGTTTGTAACATTCCTTCCATTTGTAGAGTGGCTGGCATTACTGGCGATTTAGTCATGTGAGAGGTAAAAAACCAATCATCCCTTTTTAAAAATTTCAAAGATTGTGCTTTATAAGCACTCTTATCAATTTTAATTTCATCAATCATTAAAAATGGATCTTTTATATCTAATTGTCTTGATATCTCGTTGCGATCTAAGAACATATTAAAAAAAAATTTCAAAAATTTTTAACTACGACCCGACCAAAAATTTTACCTTTTATGTAAGAGTCCATATATCTTGGTAACTCATCTAGAGTTATTACATTAAATATTTTATTTAAATTTTTAGACATCCACTCATAATTAACTTTTTGAATTAAATTCCTAAGATCTTCTTTATCTTGCATCTCAGCATTAATTCCATAAAGAGAAATACCTCTTAAAATAAAGGGAAGCACATTTGTCTTTAAAGCCGTAGATTCTACATTTCCAGTAACAGCAACACACCCTTTGGGTTTAATTGATTTTATTAATGATGAGAGGATATCCCCTCCAATAACATCAATACCTGCATCCCATTTTGATATCGCTAAATTTTGCTTTGTAGCCTCAATGAAATTTTTATTATTAATTATTTCATCAACCCCTAATGACTCTAGTTGTTTAATAAATTTATTGCTTCTTGTCAAAGCAGTAACACTTATACCTAAATGTTTAAGAATAGTTATTGAAACTAAGCCTACCCCTCCTGTTGCCCCTGATACAATTACATTTGAAGGATAAACTTTATTCCTATTAAGAATTTTATCAACTGCAAGAGCACCAGTTAATCCTGCAGTACCAATTGCCATAATAATTTCCTTATCTTTTTTTTCATCAATTTTAATCGCCCATGAAGATGGAATTCTTATAAAATCTGCAAAGCCACCTGCAGTATTTAACCCCATAGGCTGGCATACTATTACAACATTATCACCGGGAATAAATTCTGAATCTGCGCTAAAAACAACTTTGCCGCAAGCATCTATTCCAGGAGTATGGGGATATTTTCTAGTGATTGAGGGATTTCCTTGGCATGACATCATATCTTTGAAATTTATATTTGAATAATCAACGCGAATCAATAAATCGCCGGGAGGAAGGTCTTTTATATTTCTTGTTTCAATCTGATATGAAAAAGAGGAATTTATTTTTCTTACTACTAGTGCTTTAAAAATATTCTCATTCATGACAAATTTACAATTTTTTAAATTTTGAATAAATATGTTTAATAATTTCATCTGGGGTTAGATTATATCTCTGCATAAGTTGTTCATAAGTACCTGATTTTAAAAATATATGTGGCAATCCTAATTTTATTAACTGGATTTTTTTTGGAGATGAAGCAATTATTTCGGAAATAATAGTCCCTAGACCGCCGGTAATGAAATGCTCCTCAACGGTAAAAACCAGAGGGAATTTATTGATTAATTCTTTTATATCTTTATCAAGTGGGCGTAAAGTATGTACATTAACTACAGATGCTTTAATTGAATATTTATCATCCAAAATTTTTGCTGCTTTTATACAATTTCCAACTATTGAACCATGGGACAAAATTAACAAATCATTCCCTTCAACTAATTCGATAGATTTCCCAATACTAAATTCATAGTCACTATTATTAACTATTGGAGAAGGAGCTGCACCAGTGAGGCGAAGGTATGCAGGTCCATTTAACTTACTCAAGGCTTCGACAGCTTTGTAAACTTCAAAACAATCGCAGGGCGAGATAATTGGAATATTGGGTAATGATCTAATGATAGATATATCTTCAAGACCAAAATGCGAGTTCCCTAAGTAGCCCATTGATATTCCACTACCAATTGCAACAATTTTTACATTTGATTGCATATAAGATAAATTCATTCGAACTTGTTCACCAGCTCGCATGGTAATAAAAGGTGCAAAACTTGATACAAAAACATTAAATCCTAAAGTGGATAATCCAGATGAGAACCCAATCATATTTTGCTCTGCAATGCCAATATTAATAAAACGTTCATTAAACTTTCCTTTAAAACGATCTAGGCCAGAGGAATTTCCTAAATCTGCTGAAATCGCGAAAATATCATTATTATCCTCTGCAATAGACAAAAGTGACTGTCCATATATTCCTCTAGGACCTATACGGCTCCATTGTCTTGCTAAATTTTTGTTCAATGATATATTCATAAATTCAAACTTTTAATTGCCTCTTGATATAAAGACTCGGTTAATCTTCCATGATGCCAATTATTATCATTTTCCATAAAACCCACACCTTTACCTTTAATAGTTCTTGCTAATATCAACTTTGGTTTATCAACTTGATGTTTAGTTCTGAAACTTTTATCAATCTCAGTAAATGAATGACCATCAATTTCAATAACTTGCCAACCAAAAGAGTTCCATCTATCCGCTAAATTTTCTTGATTGATAATGTTGGTAGTCAAACCATCACTTTGAAAACCGTTGTAATCAATAATGCATGTTAAATTGTCTAATTTCAGAGTGCTAGCCGACATTGCGGCCTCCCAAATAGATCCCTCATTACATTCACCATCTCCAATAAGTACATAGACATTAGAGTTAATTTTTTTTGCTTTTAAAGCATAAGCAATTCCTGCACCATATGATAATCCATGTCCCAAACTTCCATTTGAGGACTCAATGCCGTAATCAAGATTTCTTATGGGATGAGAAATAAGTTCTGATAATTCTTTCTTATAAGTCTGGAGAACTAGTGAGGGGATTAATCCATAATGATGAAGAACCGGATAAAAACCAAGTACTCCATGGCCTTTAGAAAGAATAAATCTATTTCTATTATTCAATTTTGCCTTTACAGAATCCACATCAATCAAATAAGAATACAAATAAGACATAATTTCTACCATCGATAAGCCCCCTCCAAGATGCTGACCCCCTCCGGATTCAAAAGCCATCTTTAAAATTTTTAATCTTATTTTTAAAGCATCTGATTTCAGTTTTTCAATTGAATATGATTCTTTATTTTTCATCATTTACCTCCATCAACTCTAATTATTTGACCATTAATATGAGAAGAATCTTCAGAGCATAAAAATATAATTACTGAAGCAATTTGATTAGGGTTAGCTATCTTTTTTATAGAACTTAACTCTAGTTCTTTATCAATAGCATTGGGGTCCATTTTTTTTAACATTTCAGTATCAGTTATTCCAGGAGCTACAGCATTTACTCTTATTCCTTGATTTGCTAGCTCTTTTGACAAAACTTTAGTCGCATAATTGAGGGCAGCTTTTGCAGAACCATAAGCAAGTGTACCAGCATCAGCACTGAAAGAAGTAGCTGATGAAATATTTATAATTGATCCTTTTTTATTCCTACCCATAATTCTTGAAACAAATTGAGTAAAAGATAAAAGTGAAAAATAATTAGTTTGAAAAACTTCATTTATATCTGAACTTTTAGTGAGAAGGAACAAGTTCCCATATGGGATTCCAGCAGAATTTACAAGGACATCGATTCTTTTATGTTGCCTGTAAATATCTTGTATGAGTTGCTTAGAAAATTTTATATCATTTATATTAAATTTCTTTACTTTTAATCTATTAATAATTTCTTTATTAAATACTTTTCCTAGATTATCCAAATTTATTGTTTTTGAGCCAGTACATGCATAAACTATAAAATTCTTTTCAAGCAATTTCTTCACTACAGAAAAGCCAATGCCAGAACCACCTCCAGTAACAATTGCAATAGGAAAATCTGATCCTGCTTTTTTTGTATTCATTTATTTGTTAATTCTGAAAAGATAAAATTATCAACCTCTTTAGAAAGAATATCTGTTTTTTGCTTTGAAGTAAGTAGGAGTCCATAAGCATCTAAAACTTTTGAATTAGAGAAATATGCTTGTGCGCAAAAAATATTAAAATCTTTATAAAAAGGAAAAAAATTTTTCTTGCCAATAAGAGATATTAGTTGATCAGTAATATCAGAATATGTAAATAAAGTAACACCCTCATTTTCTGAAAGAATTTTTTTTATTAAACAAATAACTTCTTCATACTTAATAAATAATTCTTTTTTTAAAAGTTTGATTTCTGAAGACATTTTTTGTAGAAGCAAATCACCTAACCCCTCATTCAAGATATCGTTACTTGGTATTGCATAATTACATAAGGAAATAAAAATAGGATCTAAATTTTTCATTTTTTGACCATTTTAATTTTTAAATAAGTTTTTGTATTTGAGCCATATTTTAGAAGATACATATAAAGCAAGTGCCTGAACGGTTGCGGCAGGATTAACTGAGCTAGAAGTTGGGAAGATAGAAGCATCTAGAATAAATAAATTATCCAAGTCATGTGATTTTCCATCTTTATTTACCACTGAATTTTTAGGATTATTCCCCATTCTACAGGTTCCTAATGTATGCCAACCTGTATACCTTACAGGCCCAAAAGCAGAAGTTTTTATAGCTCCTGCTTTTTTTAAAATCTTTCTACCATTACTTAATCCATGAGTAAGCATATTTTTTGTATTTTCTGATAATTTATATTTAATTTTTACTGCTGGTAAGTCTTCGGTTGCGTCGCTTTGTTCTAATAAAACTCTATTATCAAACTCAGGAAGATCTTCTGTAATGATGGCAAGATGTGCTGTATGGTTATATCTGAAAAGATATTGTTTTACAAAATCTTCACCTAAATTAATTTGCCTACTACTCAAGAGATTAATCGCTGCCTCAATAGGTAAAGGTCCTCGAATAGCCTGAAATGTATAACCTCTAATGAAATCTCTTTCATTATTAGTCTTACTAAATTCTTGAGATAAAAGGCAACAGCCTTGGGGTCCTATGTTGGAGTATAAATTTTCAGAGAACCTACCTTCCACATATCCAAGAGGATGTAGCATCAAGTTTCTTCCCACAAGAGATGAGGAATTGCAAATTCCATTTGGGAAATTAGAAGATTTTGAACCTAATAATAGTCTTGGAGTTCCAATTCCGCTGGCAGCAATAATAATAACTTTTGCCCCACAATTATGAACCTCTCCACAATGATCTTTATAAACTATTTTATTTATTGATTTCTGAGATTTATCTGGTACCAAACGAATAACTTTACATCTTTCCTTAACATGAATTCCGTTTGAGATAGCCTTTGGCAGATATGTATTATCTACAGACCCTCTCGAACCTGAAAAATCTCCCATATTGGAAGGTCGTTGAAAATTATCTTTTGGACGATTCTGATATTCCTCTGTATTGATTGCACTGTAAGCAGGCCACCAATGCCAATTGAACGCTTCAAAAGCTTTAGCTATTTGTCTTCCCATAGGCCCTAATGGTACTGGAGGCATAGATGGTTTAATGTCTGGGTATTTAGGATCCCCAGCCAACCCAGAGAGTCCTGTATGGTACTCATTTAACTCATAAAAAGGTTTTAATTCTGAATAATTTAAAGGCCAATCAACAGCAACTTTATCAATCGAGAACACATTAAAATCTTCTGGATGGAATCGTGGATAATGAGCAGAAAACAAGATAGTGGATCCACCAATTCCATTGTAATTTGCGATATCAATTGGAGATTCAGAAGTATCAATCTTATAATCGGCGAATGAATTTCTAATATTTGGATTCGAATTTAAAAATTTTATTTTTTGAATTTCACCACCATTTTCTAAAGATACAATTGAATTTGATTTTAACTTTTCCCCTTGTTCAAAAACGGCTACATCTAACCCTTTATCAGATAAATACCAAGCTGAAGCAAGTCCAGATGCTCCAGCACCAACTATTAAAACATCATAATATTCCATCATTTTGGAAGAAACGAATTTAATATCTCTGGGATAGTGATTTTCATATTTGCTGATGAGACTTCAATATTGTCAACGCTACATATTGCTTTACCTATAGCTATACCTCTCTTCCATGAAATTACTTCTGAAGATATATCTAGACGGTCACCAGGTACAACCTCTTTCCTGAATTTAACAGTATGCTCAAGAGCGTGGGTAGCTTTTCCTTCAAGCCCTTCAAGGGTTGTAATTGCAACAGTAAGCATTTGAGCCATTGCTTCTAATTGAAGCGCTCCAGGCATATTAGGGTGACCTTCAAAATGTTTTGGGAAATACCATTCGTTATTAGTTAAATTCTTGTAACCTTTTGCAAATTTTCCAGGAGAAACACTAACCACCCTATCAATCATTAAGAAAGGGTATCTGTTTGGTTGATATCTCTTTAATTCTTCAGCTGAAAGACTAAAAGACATTTACAAAAGACGTGATTAGTGTAATTTACCATAGCCAATAATTTATTAACAAAAATTGCTTATTAAATAAAGCATCATAAAATAACTTAAATCCAAATGTTTTAAATAATTCCTTTTAATCTTGGGGATCTTCTACTAAAGACCATTCCATTCTAGAACCTGGCTCGATATCACATGTAGCTCTTCTACCAATAATTGAATTTAGATATCTAGGATGCAATCCAAAACAAGGTCTAATAGACCTTAAATTTTTATTGGTAAATTCCTCACCTTTAGAAACCTTATCTACCACATATAAAGATCTTCTTCCTGAGTAAGATATTTGTGCTGAGTTAGATAATTCAAGAGTTGGAGTCCCAATTGCAGAGTAAATAGAATTTAAGGAACTCTTTAAAGGAGGGAGTTCAGATAATTCCATTGAGAAACTAGCATCAACAGATGATTTATCACCTGGAATTTTGAAATGTTTTTCAATTAATGTTGCACCTAAGGCAGTTGCAGCGTAAGCTGCATGACATCCAATTGTATGGTCAGAAAGGCCAACATTACATTTATATCTATTTTTCAAAAGATTTATTGTTGAGATATTAATCTCTGATAATTCTGTTGGATAAGCAGATACACATTTTAAGATTAAAAAAGATGCATTTTCTTCTTTCAGGACTGCAACTGCCTCATCGATATCAACTAAAGTTGCCACGCCTGTTGATAAAATAATAGGCTTTCCAGTCTTTGCACATTTTCTTATTAAATTAATATCTGTAATCTCTGGTGAAGCAATTTTATAAATAGGACAATCTAGCTCCTCAAGGAATTCAACAGCAGTAGAGTCAAATGGGGATGCAAAAGTATTGATTCCTATTTTTTTTGACTCTTTGAATATCTCCTCTATCCATTCCCAAGGGGTATGAGCCTTAGAGTAAAGGTCATATAAATTTTGATATTCTGACCATTCATTCTCTGCTCTTACTCTAAAGTCAGAATTTTTAGAATTAAAAGTTATTGTATCAGGTGTATAAACTTGTACTTTCAGGAAATCGGCTCCACTTTTATGTGCAAGTTTCAGGAATTTTAATGCGTCATCTTTATTACCTTGATGATTACCACTCATTTCTACACAAATAGCTGGAGGGCCTTTTTTGTTCTCATCAAAAAGTTCATTAATAGAATTCATTTATTACAAAATTAAAAATTTGAATTTTAGTTACCTTTTTAATAATAATCAAAAACAGAAAAGGACAAAAAGATTTTTCTTTTTTAACTTATTTTAATCAAACTATTTAGACAAAATATTTTTTAAAAATTCAGTTCAAAAACTTTAAAATTATTATCAGTTCCTGGGAAAAGTTTTGGTAAAACATTATAAGTTTCATTGCCAGCATCAACAAAGCCAAATCTTTGATTAATAGCGATAGCTGCTTTATTATCCTTTTTAATAGTTGCGACCCATGTGTAATTTGAGCATTTCTTGGAATAATATTTTATCTGCCAATCCAATATCTTTAAAATTGAGGTTAATGAAGTTTTCTTGCTAGAAGGGAACCAACCGGCAGTTATATAACCTTTCTTAAAAATCTTCCATTTTTTAACCCAGAAGTATGCTTCTGGGTGATTCAAGTCTTCAATAAAAACATATTTATCAATTTCGGGATTAAGCCACCATTTCAAATGTTCAGGCCAACTAATTATATGATTTGGATTAGTCGAAATTCCTCTAACTTCTTTAGAATTTCTTGCCAAAAGAAAAGATTGAGAATTTTCAAAGGTACATTTTACTACTCCTTTCTCAAAAATTTTATTGTCTTTCTCCAAAAATCTATTCTTTGAGTTTCTTATTAATGATTCTATGGCATAAACTACTCTTTCTAGACCATTACCATCCAAATCTTTTGATTGTTCTCGTAGTATTTTTAAAAATTCTTTATAGTTATTTAGCGCTAATTCAAAGATTAAATTTATGAAATGAGAATTTTCTTTTTCTTCATTATTTATATGCAAACCATGACCCAGGGACAGCCAATCATTCAATTTAGTACATTGTGTATTTGAGATGGCAAAACTTACTGGAAGTGTTCCTTGAATAATAGCTTCATAAAGAGATGTACTAGCTGGCCCAACAACTATTTGATAATTACGCCATAATTTACTTGAATCTTTTTCCCACGACAATATTTTATCATTATCATTAAACTTAATAATGTTTTTTAGGTTTTTGATACTTGAAAAGTTTGGACATATCCAATCCACCTGAATACCTAATTTATCTGAGATATTTGCTAAATTCAAATAAATTCTCTTTGCCTTAGAATAGTCTCCATTTCCTCCGGCATGAGCAATAATTTTTTTAGGGTAAGCCTCTTTACTTTTGCATAATTTACTATCTGTTAAAAAAAACTGGGGGCCTCTTATCTGTCGACTAGATTTGTATAAACTACAGAATTTATTAAAAGGAGTATAGTTTACAGATAAATCAGCTCCTAAATCTACATCAAAGTCATCTAAAAGAACTACTTTAAGACCATTCTTTTTGAGCTTATCAACCCATTTTTTTGTTATTCGGTAAGAATCACCAACAATAATTTTTATATTATTCAAGTTAGCCAATTTAACAATAAAATCAGCTTCAATTAATTCATCAAATTTTTCAGAGGGAAGTTGTTGATAATCAATTTTTATATTAAGAATATTTTTTGGTGGAATGTTATCAACAAGGAAAAAAGTTTCGTAACCATTTTTCTGCAAAGCGTATGCCAAAAGACTTGTTCTTTTTAAATGTCCAACCCCAGAACCATTAAAAAAATCACATCTCAAAATAATTTTTTTAGACATTTAATATATTTACCTAATTAAACAATCAAATAGAAAAATCATCTGTTAATTCAATATTTAAATTAATTTTTGAAGCACTAAAATTATGCGTAGTTTGAGAGCGGCCCGATGAATTTACCTTTTCTTCTGGGAGATGAAGATTGATATTCATTTTTGATTCTTTCAAAAATTTAAATATTGTTTCACCATCAATTATTGATCCACCCCATCTTTTATCCATTGGTTCAAAGGTAGCACCAAATGTAAAAATACCATTGGGTTTTAATATTCTAGAAACTTCTTGTATAACTTTTTTAGTGTTATCTGCATATGCGAGAGTATTTGCCATTACAACACAATCAAATGTCTCATCATTGATATCTAAATTATGCATATCCATAATTTTTATTTTTGGATGACTATTGTATAAGTCTATTGCAAAAATATTATCCCAGTTAAATCCATATAACCATGCCATAAAGAGTTCTTGAACATTTCTAGGGCCTATAATTAATAACTTTTTATTAGATAGTTTATTTAAAATAATTGAGCTTATTTGATAATAAACTTCTGCTCTCCTACTTCTTGTTATTAATTTTGAATTCGTAACTGTGTAATTATAATCGATTACATCTTTTAGATATTTGGATGTTTTATTTAAAGAATCACTATATTTTATTCTTTGCAAATATCTTAATTGTATAAGAAAAGAACTTAAATCAAAAATAATAGGTAACTTTAGAATTTCTCTTAAAGGGCGGTTGCCACTTCTTCTTTTTTCAGGTTTAAAAATAGAAAATATAAATTTTGAGACTAATGATTTTAACATTATGGGTTTTATCACATAAATGATGGTTCCTATTTTATTAGGAGCCATCCCCTAAAGCAAATATTATGGTAAATGGTTGTAAAATCTTTAAAACCTGCTCTCTGAAATAGATCAATGTTCCCTTGTTCTGAGAAAGGTTCAAGAATTCCTCTAATAGACTCAGATTTTTTATAAATTTCTTCAATTTTATAACCATTCCTAATTTTAAAATCATTATAAACTTGCGTCATATAATCTTGAAAACGTGCGTCCGGAGATCTTATTTTCTCAAATAAAAAAAAAGCTCCACCCCACTCTAGAGAATTGAAAATTTTATCAATAAATTGTTGCCTTATTGATGTATGAATAAACTGCATAGTGTAATAAGAAACAAAAATTGATATTGGCTTTTTAAATTCAAATTTAAGAAAATCAATGCATTCAAAATTTATATTATGTGAAGTATTTGAGTTCTTTTTTCTTGCAATTTTGCACATTTCATTAATAGAATCTATACCAATAAAATTAAGGTTTTTATTTGCATGTCTTTTCGATAATTTTTTTACTAGGCTTCCCGTCGATGATCCAATATCTACTATGAAAGAATTATTTTTTGTTACGAAATAATCGGATAAACTAATTATTATTTCGTGACCTTCATTGTATCCTGGCACTGATTTGGATACATGATCATCAAAATTAAGAGCTGTTTCACCATTAAAATCCCATGATGCTCTTGTTGCCTTTATATTATCTCCTACAGATTCAGAATGATCTATCAATTTTTATAATAATTCAAATGTAGTAATTATTTTAACATTTAATAATTATCTTTCTTTAGTTACATTCTATTCAAGAGTAAAGTCTTATCATAAATTAATGGACTTGATAATTTTTGATGGTAATAAAAAAAGAAAGTTTATCTAGATGGATTGAGGAATCAAATTTTGATAAGTTCTTATTTCCATTCCTTTCGCCTACTTCAAAGGGAACTCAATATTGGGAGTCACAACCAAGTGGAGAATTAACTGATAGACAAATTGGAAGAATAATTTTGCAAATTCATCAATTGGTAGAGAGAATTAATAAGACAAAAGTTTCAGATCATATTTCTTTTCTTGATATTGGAACCGGTAACGGTTTAATTCCAAAATTATTACCTTATTTTTTAAGGTTGAAAATCAGTCATGGTTGTGATCCATTCTTAGATGGTGAACACCAAACAAGTTTTCAAAAACACGATAGAGAACAAGAGTTTAATAAAATAATTTATTATTTAAAAAAAGTAGTATCAGAAAATAATATCTTAGAGTTTGAAAATTACTCAAACAAAACAGCCAGCGAGCATTATTATGGCAAACCCTCTCCTGTAAAATTAAATGAAAATGATATAGATAACGAACTTTATTTTAAATTTTTTCAAGTGGGTGCTCATAATCTTGATGAATTAGAAAATGATTATGATTACCTTTACTGCAAAGCGATAGAGCATATTCCAGATTGGAATACAATTTTTGAAAAAGCATTTAAAGCTTCATCAAAAAATGCCATTTTTTATTTAAAGCATAAATCATTTTTCTCATATCTTGGAGCACATAGATATAGTTCAACTGGAATACCCTGGGGACACTTAAGAATGAATAATTCAGAATATGAAGAATATATAAAACATTTTTTCCCAGAAAGAAGTCACGATATTAAGAACTTTTTTTATGAAGGGCTTGCTTTCCCTAGACATACTATAGGTGAAATGATCGAGATTGCTTCTTCAAATGGATGGAAGTTTGGATCAGTTGAGTATGAAAGATCAAAGCATATAGAAAGTTTTCAAAATATTTTATTTTCCAATAAATGTTTAATTTATTCAGAAATCAAAGAAATTTTTGATGTTTCTAAAGAAGAATTACTTTCAGGTTTAATACACATAATTTTCACCAAATAAAATGTGCGGAATTTTCTTTGTAAAATCTTTAGTGAATAAGAATTTGTTTGCAGAATCCACTGCAGATATTATTTTTAATATTCATAAAGAAAGAGGCCCTGATGAAAAAAAAGCCATTATTAAAGACAACTGGATGATGGTACATACTAGATTATCTATTACTTCGCCAAAAGAAGGTCATCAGCCTATTTCTAATAAACTAAAAACAGCCTATATGATATTTAATGGTGAAATTTATAATTATAAATCTATTGCAAAAAAACTAAATTTTAAACCTAATAAAGATTTTTCAGATACTGACGTTTTATTCAAATCGATTGAAGTTAATGGATTTCATAAAACAATAAAAATGCTCAGAGGAATGTTTGCAATAATTTATTATGATCTTAAAAACGAAAAAGTATTTGTAGCAAGGGATCATTTTGGTCAGAAACCAATTTGGATTTATAAAAATAGAGATACAATAGCCTTGTCATCAACAATCAAATCTTTAGTAAAAGTATTTAATAATGAACTAGATTATTCGAAAATTTTACATGTTGTAAGTAAGCAAGGTAAACCATGTTCAACTTTTTCATTTTACAATTCAATTAGTGGGTTGGCAGCAGGAGAGATCTTAGAGATAGATAAAAATCTTCAAAATAAGTCGTATGAATATTTCAACTTTAAATCAATTATTGATAATCAAATCTATAGTGAAAATCAAAAGGATCCAAAAAAAAATTTAGACAATGCAATAAAAGAAACTATTGCAATACATTCAGATACGAAATCAAATTTAGGTATTTTTTTAAGTGGTGGTTTTGATTCATCATTGATTTTAAATTATTCAAGAGAAATTAAATCCGTATCTTGTTTCACCAAATTATGTCCAGGAGTTGAAGAAATACCACTTGAAGTAATACCTAAACTCATGAAAAAATTTCCCTCTGACATTTTTTTTAAAGTAATATCACCAAAAATTTATTTGTTTGAATTATTTGAATTTATAAAAATAAATTTAACAATCCCAAAATGGGGAGGGACTCCAGCTATGAGATCGCTCTCTAGATTAGCCAATACTAATGGTATTAAGGTTATTTTAGGAGGTGATGGCATTGATGAATCAATGATGGGATATGATTCGCATAAAAATTTTTTTAAAAAAGAGAAAGGAACGAAAATCCATAAGATTCTTGCAGGAGAGCCTTTATTGGCAGAATATTCTGAAGAAGATAATCTTAAACTTATTAATAAAAGAAAAATTATTGAAGATAATTTGTCTGAATTCATGAGCAATCAAGAAGCATATACTCAATCCTTTCTTTTTCAAGATACTCTTGAATTTTTACAAAGATGCAATTTACCTAGTTCAGATCTTTTCTCTATGAATGAGTCTGTTGAATTAAGAAACCCTTTTGTAGATATTCATTTTTTAAGATTGGCTTTAAATCTTCCACTAATTTGGAAATTTAACAAATCAAATGAGGGGAAATACATATTCAAAATATTATCTTTAGGAAAAATTGGTAATATTTTTTCTAAACACAAAGAAGGTACAAGAAATTATTCAAGGCTCTTATCTGATGCAGATAATTGGAATTTAAACTTTTTTAAAATTATTCATAGATTTGATGTATTGAGGAATTTTAAAAATTTCAACCAAAATACAAGATTTACCATTATTTGTTTAGAAATACTTATAAGAATAATCGAAAACCCCTCTCTAGAAATAAAAGATCTAGAAATTCTCCTAACTAAAAAAGGGGAGGATATTTTCTTAAAATAGAAACTATGAAATAATGAGATTCATAATAGAAACTTTTTAGTATCGGTATGAAAATCAAAGATTTCAATATAGAAGATAATGAAGAAACTTTTATAATTGCTGAAGTAGCCCAGGCTCATGATGGTTCTCTTGGTCTGGCTCATTCATTTATTGATGCAGTTGCTAAGACTGGTGCAAATGCTATTAAGTTCCAGACTCATATTGCAAATGCAGAATCCACTTTAGATGAAGAATTTAGAATTTCGATGAGTAGCCAATATAAAAACAGATGGGAATATTGGAAAAGAATGGAATTTACTAAGAGTCAATGGTTTGAGTTATCAAAACACGCAAATGAAAAAAACTTGATTTTTTTGAGTAGTGCTTTTTCTCTTGAAGCAGTAAAGTTACTAGCTGAGATTGGAATGCCTGCATGGAAAATAGGTTCTGGAGAAGTATTTAATCAACCACTTATTGATTTAATTATTGAATTAGGCGGACCTATTCTATTAAGCAGCGGAATGAGTAATTGGAATGATATTGAAAAAGTGATCAATCATACTAAGAAAAAAGGAACAGAAGTTGCATTATTTCAATGCACTTCAAATTATCCAACATCTTTAGAGGATGTGGGATTAAATATTTTGCAAGAAATAAAGAAGCGATTTAATATCCCTAATGGTTTGTCAGATCATTCTGGAAGTCTATGGCCTTCAGTAGCAGCCATAGCTAATCATGCCGATTTTTTAGAGGTTCATGTCAACTTTGATCGTGCTATGTATGGTCCAGATTCTTCTTCTTCCCTTAATTTCTCTGAATTATCAATGATATGTGAAGCAAATAAAGCGTTCAAAAGGATGAGAAGTAATCCAGTTAATAAAGATAAATTATCAAAAAAGTTAGAAAAAACGAAGTCTTTATTTACCAAAAGTTTAAGTCCAATAAACAATCTCCCTGCAGGCACAATTCTTACAAAAGATATGCTTACACAAAAAAAACCCGGCGGAGGAATATGTTCTGATGATATTAATAAAGTTTTAGGCAAACGTCTAAAAGTTGCAGTCCACTCAAATCGAATCTTAAGATACGAAGATCTTGAAAATAACCCGTAATCATTAAAAAAAATATGAAAAATAAGCGTAAGATTTGCATCATCGTAAATAGCAGAGCCAATTATGGCAGAATTAAAACTGTTTTATTAGCTTTAAAATCTCATCCAGGAATAAATCTGCAACTTGTTGTTGGAGCTTCTGCTGTTTTACAGAGATTTGGTGATATTAGGGAAATCATTGAAAATGATGGATTATCAATTACTAATATTGTTTATTCTGTGATAGAAGGGGAAAACCCAACTACCATGGCAAAATCAACAGGATTAGCAATAATTGAACTTTCAACAATTTTCGAGAACCTCCAGCCTGATGTAGTACTTACAGTTGCCGATAGATATGAGACACTTGCTACCGCTGTAGCAGCTTCATATATGAATATTCCGTTAGCACATACACAGGGAGGAGAAGTCACAGGTTCTATTGATGAAAGTGTTCGACATGCTATAACCAAGCTTGCTCACATACATTTTCCTTCAACAAAATTAGCCAAAAGTAATCTCATTAGATTAGGAGAAGATCCTGAAACTATTTATATGACAGGTTGTCCAGCTATGGATATTGCTGCCAATACAGACTTATCAATCGATGCAGAATTTTTTAAAAAATACAAGGGTGTAGGTCCAGACATAGACCCTCATAAACCTTATTTAGTAGTTTTGCAACACCCAGTAACAACCGAATTTGGTAAAGGTTTTGATCAAATTAAAGAAACTATAAAAGCGGTTTCTTCTCTAAATATGCAAGTAGTTTGGTTATGGCCAAATATTGATGCAGGTTCAGATGATGTCTCCAAGGGTATAAGAATATTTAGGGAAAGAGAGAGACCTAAATATATTCATTTTTATAAAAACTTTTCCCCTGAAGACTTTGTCAAATTAATTGCAAACTGCCTTTGCCAAATAGGTAACTCTAGTTCTGCTATAAGGGAGGGAGCTTTTTTAGGTGTGCCTGCAGTTAATATCGGAACAAGACAAAATGGTAGAGAATGTGGAAAAAATGTAATTCACGTTGATTATAAGAATGAAGAAATCCTGAAGGCAATAAAAATTCAAATGAGTCATGGAAAGTATGAAAAATCTTATATTTTTGGTAAAGGTAATACTGGAAAATTAATTGCAGAAATATTGGCTACTTCTAAGCTGAAAATTCAGAAGAAACTACATTTTTAGTTTTTTTGTTAATTAAAATCTTTTTGGAACAGTTATGAGTTGGTAAGTTTTTCTTTTTACTCAATGTTAAGATATTAACTCTAAGGATAATTTGAAAACTTAAGTAAATTATGAGTAATAATAGGAAGCTAATAATAGATGAATTAACCAAAAATCTTTTTGATATAGAAAGATGGCCACATTATCAACTCATGTTCAATCACATGAACAAAATTATCAATAATATTAATAAACAAGATGAAATAGCTCTTTTAGAAAGATGTTACATCTATGATGGATTTTCTATATTTTCTAGTCTATTTCAAGACTCTAGTCTCGATATTATCGATTATATTCCTCCTAATTCACAAGTTAAATCTAGACAAAACTATCAATTAGATAAATTGGATTCGTTACCAAAAACTAGGAAAAATATAAAAAAGTCACAAATTTCTGTAACAGTTGAGAATTTAAGTAAATTAAAAAGCATTGGGAAAAAGTATGATTATTTTTTCATACCGAATGTTCTTCATCATCATCCTAACCCCTTTCAATTAATTGATGATTGTAAATCTCTATTAAACGATAAAGGTTATATTTATATATTTGATGCAACTTTAAGAGAGGATCATCAGCAGCCAGATGACTTCTTTAGGTTTACTAGAAATGGAATTATTTATGCATTAGAAAAAAGTCAATTTGAAATAGTTGAAATTAATTCATCTAAATCCCCAGTAGAGGCACTTATTTATACTATGGACCAAGTTATTCAATATGATCTTCCATCAGAATTATTATCTGAAATTAATGGGTTAAATAAAATCATAAAAAATAAGTTTAAATCAATAATTGGGGAAAATTACAAAAATAAATCAAGAGAATTTACGGCATTCCCCGTAGCGTATTCTGTACTTGCAAGAAGCAAATAATCAAACAATTTATGATTAATTTTCTTCAAAAAAATTAATTTCTACTTACAAATGACACTATTTGGTAAAAGAATCCTTGCAGTAATACCAGCTAGAGGGGGAAGTAAATCAATTCCAAGAAAGAATTTAAAAAAGATCTGTGGCAAATCTTTAATTCATCATGCTTCAGATATTTGCAAATCACTACCTTGGATTGATATGGCAATATTATCAACTGATGATGAAGAGATGGCTGAAGAAGGTAAGAGAACAGGATTATCAGTTCCTTTTTTAAGACCCTCAAATCTTGCGACTGATAATGCTTCATCTATTGATATGTGGAAACACGCTTGGCAATATACTGAAAAGGAAGTTGGTGAAGTGTTTGATATATCTATTCTGCTTGAGCCTACTAGTCCATTGAGGACATCAAATGATATTGAAATTTGTCTGAACAAATTAATTCAAGATAACTATAAAAGTGTTGCTACTGTTAGTGTTATCCCTTCGCACTTTAGACCTCAAAAAACATTAACAATTGATGAAAGTGGTAAAATTGGATTTTACCTGCCTCCAAAAGAGAAATATAGTAGAAGGCAAAATATACCCTCCTACTACTTTAGAAATGGAATATGTTATGCCATTACAAGAGAGAAATTATTTGAAGAAAATAAAATTCTCGATGAGACAACATTTGCCATTTTAATAGATAGAGAAATAGTAAATATAGATGAACCTTTTGATCTTGAAATGGCTGAGTACATATATAAAAAACAATGAAAATCCTAGTATTCATCGAGCATAATTCAATAATTAGGCATTTTATAGATAGTGATGCATTTTCAACATTATGTTCAAAGCATGATGTTAAATTCGTTTTACCTTTTGGACATAAAAGATTAGGAGAACTAAAAATTGAAGATTTAAACTTATGTCCCTCAATCATAAGAAATCTTCCTGTATGCAACTTAAGAGAATCATTATGGAACATGAGGTTTTTTGTTGAATTACTGAGAATTCAAAAAGGATGGAGTAGAAGTGAAAGAAAACAAAAAAGAGAGATTTTTAAAAAATTAAATCCATTAAAAACATATATTCTTTTCAGATTTCTTGGACTACCAGGAATTTTTAATTTATTTACATTTTTTGTGAATAACAAACTCGAATCAAACCCTAACTTATTATTAAATTCTTTACTGAGAGAGGAAAAACCAGATGTAATTATTCACCCTAGCGTTCTCAGAGGGGTCTACATAAATGATTTAATAGATTCGGGGAATAAAATGAAGATCCCTGTAGTAGTAGTCATGAATAGCTGGGATAATCCTTGCTCTAAAAGATCAGTGGTAAGTAATAATTACAAGTTATTAGTTTGGGGGCCACAAAGTAGAGCCCACGCAGAGAGATTAATGCACATGACTCCTAAAAACATAATTGAATTTGGAGCTGCACAATTTGACGTTTATAAATCACCTTCACGATTTTCTAGAAGCAAAATATTACGTGATCATGACCTAGAGCCTGATAAATTAACAATCTTATATGCAGGAACCAGTAAAGAAACAGATGAGTTTTCTCATTTAGTGATGATTGACGATGCTATCAGCTCTGGGAAGCTTCCAAAAATTAATATAATTTATAGGCCTCATCCTTGGGGAGAAGGAGGTATAAATCCAAAGAGATTTATTAACTATAAATTTAGACATGTATCTGTAGATCTTAGTATGAGGGAGTATTTATCCAATATCCCAAAAGGTAAAAAAGTCTTTTATAAAGCTGATTATTTAGATACGAGAGATATTCTTGAATCCGTTGATGGAGTAATTTCTCCCTTATCAACTATTCTTCTGGAATCAATGATTATTGGTAAAGCACCATTATGCTTTATGCCTATTGATGAAAAAGAAGCAGATCATTTTCAACTGTATAAAGAAGATATTCATGTAAAAGAAATGCTAGATGTTAAGGAAATACTAGTTGTTTGGGGGAGATCAAATTTAATTAATGGCATTAAGAAATTGATAGAAAATATATCAAAAAAAGAATTTACTGAGAAATTAAAAAAATCCTCTGAATTTTTTGTTAAGAACTATAAATTAACTTTTAAAGAAAGGATTGTGGATTATATTGAAACTCTTTAATTTTATATAATTACTAGTATGGGGCCATAGCTCAGCTGGTAGAGCACCTGCATGGCATGCAGGGGGTCAGGGGTTCAAGTCCCCTTGGCTCCACTTGATTTTCTCAGATACCAATATTTTCTTGAAGCGTTTTTTAATAGAATTTATTTTTTTCTGTCACAGCTTGATTATAAAATTCCTCACTCATAAATGATCTTAGAGGTATTTTTCTTGCAGAAATAAATAAATCTAACTTAGCTTTAAATCTGATAAGGAAATATCTTAATTCAAGACTTGTATTTCAATTCTCTTTTAAAGATTCAGCAAGAAAAATAATTCTAATTACATAAGTGATTTAAAAATATTTATTTTGATAATTATTTAATGTAAAATTTACCATGAAAAAATTAAAAACATTTACATGATTTTAATTAATTTAAGTGAATTAAAATTCTTTCCCCTCACAAAAAGTTATTAATCAAGCCTATATTCCTTAATGCCGTTAAATATTTTGAAAATGATGTGAGTCTAAAAGGTAAATTTTTAACTATCCGATTAACTAAAACTTCATCATTAACATCGTACTTTAATTCTAATATTTTTTTATTAAAAGGATAAATTAGATCATAATTCAAAGATTGATTAGGAAAATTTCTATCAAAAAGCTTAAAACCAATATTACTGTCAAGAGTAAACCTATATTTCTTACAGGATGATACAAAATATTTTCTTTTATATGTTACTGTCACTTTTGGCTCAATAGCTTTTAATAAGAAAGAAGCTTCTATATTTTTTATATTCAATTTATGTAAATTTCTTATTAAAAAATTATTTTCATATAATTCATCTTTTTGTAATTTAATAACTTCTTTTTTTCCAACGAGTCCAATCTTAGATTTTATTTCTAACTGAGGGAAATTAAATTTATCTAAATCACCATAAAATCTAATTCTTACTTTTTGTCGATTTAAAGTACCTTCTGCAGTCTCATTTGCAAATTTATAATTGGGAGTATCATAATATATAGAATTTATTCTTCTCTGATCAAAAGCTTCATTTAAGCTAATAGACAAATAAGATTCTAAATCTTCAATATTCTCTAATAGATTAGCACCTATTACAAATTTTCTTTCATATCTAAATGTGTTCTTTTCATTCATATTTAGTTAATCTATACCATAAATATCTTTATAAGCTGAAGTACTGTTAGTTAGAACATTATATCCCGATAATTTAATAGATGAACCTTTCTCTCTTATATAACTTTCTGCACAACTGGAATTTAATTTTTTGGCCACGATGGAGCCTGGACCATATTCAGGTTTTTTTTGATAAGCTGCAAGACAAATATTAACATTATCAGTTTCCAAATTTTCTATTGCTACTGATGAAAAATCTTTACTTGCAAATCCAATAAAAGCAGTTGAAATACTTATATTTTTAGCATAAAGATTACTTCTTTCACCAATACTGATACCTTTATCCCCTGCATAGGTTACCTTAATATTATTAATTGAAACCTCTGCACCAGAAATATCTATTGCATCATTACCAATTTTGTTGAATGAAGAATTTTGTATTTTTCCATTTGAGAAATCAACGTCTATACCATCTGAAAATGTATCAGAAAAATACGAATCTTTTATCAAAAATGGAGAATTTACCAAATTTAATGCGTCTTCAGATAAAGAATTGATGAATTCTGAATTATAAATCTCAACATTTGAATTATAAAAACTTAATCCACCCGTAACATTGTTAGAAGAGGTAGTGTTAGGTCTTAGACCATTAAATATTGAATAACTAATAATTGAAGGGGAAGAAGAATTTAAAACAAGTATTCCTTTACCTCCATTTAAACTATTGATATAAATTTTATTTTTTTCTTCACCTTTCATTATTAACGGACCTTTAACTATTATCAAACCTTCATTTTTTAAATAAACTCTAGTGCCAGGTGAGATAATCAATTTATATTCTTTTGGTAAAATTAATGGTTTATCAATCGTTAGATCATTAGAGATATATACTTCTTTGGCATTTTTATCATATTTCAATGAATTAAAACTTTTTAAAGTTTCTTTTTTACTGATTAAAGGATCAGATATCGATGTATTATTATCACCAAGTATATTTAGATTAACTGTTTTTTGTAATTCGGAACCCATAATTTTATAACTAAGAGTTATGGGATGAAGTACACTATTTTTTTTCTCATTAATAATTAAATTTTCTTGTAAAGATTTATTGGAATTTATTAATTTTTCATTTCCAATAAGAAAATCTATATTCTTGTATCTAGGCCTTATGAGTTCTTTTTTACCAAGTAATAAAGTATTAGATTTTACTTTGTATTTATTTTTTTCATAAATTAAATCTTTAATTTCTATTGGTAATTTTGTTTTGTTAAATAATTTTAAACTGATTAATTTATTATCTTTAGATATTTTTATAGACTTAATAGAAAGAGGATCCAAAGGAGATAATCTATTCTTAATATAATCTCTATTTCTTATAAGCTCTTCACGGAAAAACCTTATAAATGGAAACGACTTATTAATAATAGCTATTTCTTCATTAACTTCTGAAGAAATGCTTTCTAAAAAATCTTCTAGATAGTTATTATTTGTTATTCGATTAAGTGTTAATAAATATTCTTTATAGAAAAGTGGATCATCAAATAAATTAAAAGTATTATTGTCTAAATTAAGAATTCTTTTTTCAAGATAAAGAGGAATTTGTGCATCATATCCAATTGGTATAAGCCTAGCTGTAATAGGATCAAAATAGAATCTCATATCGTACCATGTATTAGCACCTATTGCCTGAAGTAAATCAGTGAGAGCGAAGTATTTTGCAGTCCTTGGAATATCAAAAACATCTGAAGCCTTTAAGTTACCTCTAAGATACTCATTAAATAAACTTGCTCCTAATTGAAATTGGGAAGTCTTTTCTTTACTTTTAGATATTTTATTAAGATTAAAAGTTTGAATATCGGCATTTTTTAATGATGTATTAATGTAATTTCCACTTTTAGTTTCCGAAACCTTCCCAATTTTTGACATTCTTTTAAACTCGTTCCTCTTATCTTGATCTGAGATTTTAATAATAGGTCCCTCTCTAAAGCCACTATTTTCTATAAGTTCTTTGCCAAAATGTTCTTCAAGAGCATATGTTCCTAAGTATTTCCCATTTAAAGAAACAGGTAAAAATTCGTATCTTAAATACGGTAATTTTTCATATTTTAGAAGTTTATGTAATATGGATTCATAATGATAACTTCTGGTACGGGGATGCTGAAGAGAAAATTCTCGCATTCCATTAAATGGATATTTACTTTTAGTCTCAACTCTAAAAGACCATTTCTCCCCCAGCAAATGATCAGTCCAATCACCTTTTAGACGGAAAGAAGCAGGATATTTTTTATCTTTGTAAGAGATGTAACCTTTGACCTTATCAGAATCTGTTCTAACCAATATCCCTTCCTTCATAGCTTTATTGCGCAAGTTTGATATTTTCTTATAATTTTTAAAACTTAAATTTATCCCTAAAGTATCTTTTTGATTGAAAATTGATTTTAAATATCTTTGGCTAATGCCAAATAGGTTATCTCCGGAAAGAAAAACTTCTCGAGCTAATAGAGAGTATTTTTTATCTAATATTCCCAAATTATGATGAAAAGCTTTTGCCCCTAATCTTACATATCTAGAATTTGATCTTAATAATCCTATTGGAGCAAAAAATACTCCTCCTATAAAAAAGATAAGTAAAAATACATAAAGTTTTTTAAAATTAAAATTTAATAAATATTTCTTAAGTAAGGCTTGGTTTTTATTTTCCTCTTTATAGATCCTCATATTTTTAATTCTTAATTTATGATTTAATAAAAACTATTATCAATAATATTTATATTACAGTTAGGTAGGGCTACAGAAATTTCATTAACTATCAAATCAATCTGAGTAAAATCTTTTGGTATGATAGATAAATTTATATTGGTATTTCCTAAATTTTTATTATTTGTCGATAAATTTTGAAAACTTATAGATAAACAATTCTTTGAAATCAATTGAATCGTTTTTGTTATATCTGAAACGTTGATACCACTTATTGATAAAGAAATACTTTTTTGAGAATTTAACTTATGAGTTAAACGTTTGTTTATTAATATACAAGCTAAAGTTAATAAGAATCCTATAGTAGCCACCAGATATTGATCAGCTCCTGTAGCTAGTCCAATTCCAATAGTTAAAAATATATATGCTAGCTCCTCAGGTTCTTTTATTGGGGTCCTAAATCTAACAATTGATAGAGCTCCTACAAGACCTAAAGAAAGTGCTAATGAAGATTTTACAACAACAATAATAAGCGTTGTCCCAATACTTATTATAGGAAGAATTCTTGCTAAAGACTCTGGATTAGAAAAGCTGTTTGATTGGGAACGGTATACTTTTGAGAGTAAAAAAGAAAGAATAAAAGATAAAATTACTGAAATTATAAAAGAAGTTATAGATATTTGAACATTGTTATTTAAATTTAAATCTAAAATATTTTTCATCTTAAAAATATGTCTAAAAACTTTTGTTAAACATAGCATAGAATACCCTTTATCTCCCTTTAACCTAAACTTACATTGCAACGATAAATTACCTAATTCCTCTGGGAGCAGTACCTAAAAAAGTTTCCAGAAGACGTTCAAAGGTAAGAAGAGGTTTTTAATAAACGATATGAGCACAATTACTGAGCTTGATGTTTTGGGATTCAAGACAATATTTAAATAGCATTTATAGAAAATCTAGAGTCATGTTTCTTTCTAGAAAATCTTTCTTTTTGAACTGCTGCAACAATTTTCCCGTTACAGATTAAAGAAGCTAAGCTATCGAGATAAAAAACGAGAAATCCCTAGGATATAATTTTTCAACTTGAATTTTTTAAGTACAATAATTTATTATTTAAAATCTGAATATTTGAAAATTCTGGATTTTTACTTATCTAATCTTTTAAACCCCATTAATTCCAATTCGATCACCTTTGTAATTTGAATTTTGACTTATTACCTTACACCAATCTAGATTTTCTAAATACCAATCTACAGTTTCTGATAAAGCTTCTTTAAATTCATATCTTGGTTCCCAGGATAATTCATTTTTTATTTTTTCTGGATTAATTGCATATCTATAATCATGACCAGGGCGGTCTTGAACTTTTGTAATTAGAGATGAATGAGGTCTTTTATAAGATATTTTTTTATCTAATTCATTACATATGAACTCTATAATTTCTATATTTTTATATTCATTTGAGGCTCCAATGCAATATGTTTCTCCAATTTGGCCGTTTAGTGCACACAATATCAAAGCATCAATATGATCCTCCACATATATCCAATCTCTTATATTGTTGCCATCTCCGTATAAAGGTATAGGTTCTTTATTTATTCCTTTAATTATTGAAAGGGGAATTAATTTTTCAGGGAATTGCCAAGGACCAAAATTATTTGAACAATTTGTTATTACTACAGGCAATCCATAAGTATATAGCCAGGCTCTAACCAAATGATCACTAGAAGCTTTACTAGCTGCATATGGTGATCTAGGTTTATATGGAGAGATTTCTGAAAAGAGATTATTATCATTTAAAGACCCAAAGACTTCATCTGTACTTACATGATGGAAACGAAAATTCTTTTTTCTTTCACTTGAAAGCTTATTCCAGTGACACCTAACAGATTGAAGTAAGTTATATGTACCGATAATATTACTATCTATAAAGTTTAACGGATTTTCTATAGACCTATCAACATGGCTCTCAGCAGCAAGATGAATAACTAAGTCCGGATCAGATTCCATAACAGCCTTATTAGTTGCCTCTAAATTAGACAAATCAACTTCCAAATTCTTGGCCCTTGAGAATGCTTCTATATGATCAAAAATTCTGTTTAAATCGCTAGCATAACCTAATTTATCTATAGAAAATATTTTAAATTTTGAGTCATTTAAAAGTCTTCTAATTAAACAACTGCCAATGAAACCTGCTCCTCCACTAACTAATAAATTTATCTCTCCACCTTGTTTTTTTGATTCAAATTTATTAATAGCAATATTTATTTCCTTTAAATTATTATTATCCTTCATTTATATAGTTTGAACTTTTTTATTATAAACAGATAGATAGCCAAAAAATTTATCTTCTAATTTGTTAATTTCTCTATTTAAATAAAATTTATTAATTTTTAAAAATTAGAAAAATTTTTAAAAAACTTTATTTAACTATCCTGAGATTAGCATAGACTTCAAAAAGGTTGTGTATGTAATGGATAGTAAATACTTCTTATAAAAATATATAGAAAGAAATATGCTAATTTTTAAATTTTAAAATCTCTTAAAAAGAAGTTTAATTAATACAAAGTAAAATCTTCTAGCTAAATATTTTTTTAGATCAATGAGCATTAAGAATTTAAAAGATTAAAAAATTTTTTTATTTTGAATCATTTTTCAAAAAATTTAATAATAGCTTCAGATACATAATCTATTTCCTTAAAAGTATGAAGGCATGATATTGGGAGAGATAAACATCTTGAATGAATATATTCAGAAATTGGCAATTTAAGATTTGCCAGAGATGTATTTTTAAAAGCTTTTTGCAAATGTGGAGGGACTGGATAATGAATTAATGTATCTATATTTTTTTCGCGTAAATAATTTTGCAACTTTTCTCTTTTTTCAACAATGATTACAAATAAATGCCAACTATGTAAATAATCAAGACTGGGAATCTTTGGCAGTTTTATTTTTACACTTGATTTACTTAAATTTGCAATATATCTTTCAGCAAGTATTCTTCTTCTGGAATTTTCATCTTCTATAGTTTTAATTCTAATTTTTAAAAAAGTTGCTTGCAATTCATCTAATCTACTATTTTTACCAACTAGATCATTGAAGTATTTCTTAGAGGAACCATAGTTTCGCAAAATCTTTATTTTATTACTTAATTGCTTTGAATTTGTAGTTATTATTCCAGCATCACCTAAAGCTCCAATATTTTTTGAAGGGAAAAAACTAAACGCAGCTCCATGAGATAGGTTACCAGCCATTTGTTTTTTATATTGGGAGCCGTGAGATTGTGCAGCATCCTCCAATACATACAAGGAATATTTTGAGGCTATATTTTTAATTAAGTCCATATCACAAGTCAACCCATACAAATGGACAACTATTATTGCTTTTGTTTTCTTTGTAATAAGTCTTTCAATATTATTAGGATCAATGTTATAAGTATTTATATCTGGCTCAACTGGAATGGGTACTGCGCCAACATTCATAACTGCCAACCAAGTTGCGATGTATGTGTTTGAGGGGACCAAAACCTCATCACCATTTTTTATATCAAATGATCTCAGCAGAAGCTCAAGTCCATCAAGACAATTTGATACACCTACAGCATATTTACTTCCAATATAAGATGAGAATTCTTTTTCAAATGAACTTACAGATTCCCCTAATATGAATTGACCCGAATATAAAAATTTTTTGAAAGCTTCATGATATTTTTTCTCAAACATAAGATTATGTTTTTTCAAATGAAGAAATGGAACATTCAATTTTCTTTTAACAATCTATATATTATGTTCTCATTAAGTTTCTTAATTGTCACCGATAATTACTCTATCTCCATCAATATTTTCAAATAACTAGGTTTTGCTTAATCATTTTCAAAAGCAATACTAGCAAGATAGTCTCCGTAGCCGCTTAAATCAATATTTTTTGCTAATGCAAGCAATTGTGAAGAGGAAATCCAGCCTTTGCGCCACGCTACTTCTTCGGGAGATCCTACTTTTAAACCAGTTCTTCTTTCCAAAGTCCTTATGTATGAACCTGCCAAATGTAATGCATCAAAACTTCCAGTATCTAACCATGCGGACCCTCTATTAAATCTATATAATTTTAAATTGCCCTCTTCTAGATAAATTTGGTTAATAGATGTAATTTCAAGTTCATTTCTATTGGACGGTTTAATTTTTTTTGCTTTTTCAACGACTGAATTATCATAAAAATATAATCCTGTTATAGCATTCCATGAAACAAACTCTTTTGGTTTTTCTACAATTGATATAGGGTTACCTGATTTATCAATTTTTACAACTCCATAATTTTGAGGATCATTAACCCTATATGTAAAAAGAGTTGCCCCTTCTTCTTGAATATTTGCTTTTTTAAGCATTTTAACCATATCACTACTATGGAATAAGTTATCTCCTAAAATCAGCGCGACTTTGGAATTACCTATAAAATCCTCGCCCAATAAAAAAGCCTCTGCAATACCGTTAGGTTTGTTTTGGACAATGTATGAAATTGATAGCCCCCATTGACTACCATCTCCTAGCAATCTTTTAAATGCACTTAAATGTTCTTTTGTAGAAATTATTAGGAATTCTTTTATACCTGCCAACATCAAAGTTGTTAATGGATAGTACAACATTGGCTTATCATAAACAGGCATTAGTTGCTTGCTTATCGAATTAGTAAGGGGTCTGAGTCTTTTCCCAGTTCCTCCTGCCATGATAATACCTTTCCTAGTAATCCCCATTTGAAAATTGAACTATTAAAAAACATATGTATCCATTTTATCTTTTTAAAGAGGTATTAAATTTTAATTAAACCAAAATTAAAACTTTATTTGATTTCTTAATTAAGTAAAAAAGTTTTTTTGAACTTTTTTAATAAAATTATTTTTAATCACTTTCAGCATGCATTCCAAATTTCAATATATTTTTTTGCAACTTTAATATAGTCATGATTCTCTTCACAGAATAACCTTGATTTTTCACCAATAGAAGGAATATTAGAGCGATTATCTAATAAATTTTCAATTTTTTGTACTATGTCATCTACATCAGGCAGAATATTAATCACTGGTGTTTCTTTGACTCCCATAGATTCTAAGCTCTCTGGTTCTGCCCCACCAAGCACTACTTTACCTTTTGCTAAAGCATATAAACCATTTACCCCAAGAGAGTAAGAACTTGTTTGATCTAATACCACATTTGTTTTATTCATTAATTCTAAATAATCAGAAAGTGGTAATTTCCCTTTTATTATTAACTCTAAATCTTCTGGGTATTTATCTCTTAAAATATTGAACGCCTTTTCTACATATTTTGTTCCTTTGAAACCATACCTGTTTAAACCATGAAAAATAATTAATTTTTTTTTGGGTTTATTTTCAGTAAATTTAATCTTTTCAGTATTTATTGGAATAGGGATTAATGGTTTAAGTTTTGGATGTGGCTCATAGCAAACTTTTAACTCATGCAATATTGGTATTATTCCATCAACTTCATAACTAAATTGCTTATTAAATTGAAAACTTTTATCTGATTGATAACTTATGGATTTAATATCATATTTTAGTATATCTTCGAACGGGCCATACTTGAGTTTTTTAGGACCATATTTCCAGTAATATGCATCAGTTCCACCAGCAAGCATAAATATTTTTTTATTATTATTTTTTAAAAATTCGTAGTATAGATTTGTTGGAAAATAATTTATCTTCAAGAAATAAGGTGTCATTAATTGCACAATATCAAAATCGCAAAATTCTTTAAGATATAGAAAAGGTTTTAATCTTAGTAAAATTTTATCTAATATTTTAGATTTTTTATGACCAAATAATATGTCTGCGGGAATCTCTTTAAATCCATCTCCTGTCCCTATCAACAAAACATTATTTCCTAATTTTTCTAATGCCTCTTTAAGGTTTAAATGTACAGAGCTGTAATCACCTAATAATAAGATTTTCATTTTAAAATTAATTACATAAATCAAGCAAACCAGTCTTTAATAAATAAAAAGTTGATACTTGCCGATAGTTAAAAAAACTTTGATTGATTTTTTCTAAAAGATGCTTTCTATGATGCTAAAAAATAGTTTAAGAATAATTCATGTTGATTTATTATTTATACCTATTGTAAGGCCTTTCAGAACTTGATCATTTAACGTGTCTTGAAAAAATCCATTGAGACTTGGAAATGCAATTTTAGGAAAATATTTAGCCGCTAGATCCATTTGCATTCGCAACTTATTTATGTTTTCAGAACTTGGAAGTGAAACGCCATTATATAACTTTAATTCTTTCTCTAGCCTTAATGAAAAACCGACTTTAATCAAGTCTGCTTCAACCAAGGTTCTTAATACATCAACTAAAATATCTTTAACTTCTTTATATCCTCTAGAAAAAGTATATTCTGGGTTTAATTCAATAATAAGCTTGGCTTCTTCTTGATTTTCGTTTTTTAGGTTAGGTTGATATCTCAATCTATACAATAAGCTATCTTCTTCTGGGAAATATATACAGCTAAATTTCTTTTTAATTGCAATCTTATCAACTGTAATAAATAAAAGATTTACTGACCAACCTTCTAATTCCATTCGAGAATCATCATCTAAGAAGGATTTGTTAATCAATTTTTCAAATTTATCAGAAAAAATAATTTTTTCTCCTTTAATTAAAGAACCATTTACAAATGAAATAATTCCTTCATTTAATGTTCTTGCAGTTTCTTTAAAATTAATTCTTTCAGTTAAGTGATTTAATCCCATATCTATAGATTTACTATAAATATTTTTAGCTAATGCTCCGATAAAACCCTCTTTAGGATAATGAAATTCTGTACTCTTAATTTTTATTTTTTTGTCATTTAGTATATCGAAAATCGTTTCAGGATAATATAAAGGTAGCCAAGCGACCCTACTATAAAGTGCTAATAATTTATCTGTTGATCTATTAGTCATCTTTTGGAAAAAAGGTTCAAATATTTCATGATGTAATGTATTTCCATGATTATTTAAAGACGCTTCTTTATAGGAAACAGATTTATAAACTTCTTTATAGCCTTTATCTTTTGGATGGAACTTTTGATTATTATTTTTAATAATTAAGGAGAGATCTTTGTGTATTTTATTTTTGAAAGGTAATTTATAAAATGTTTCAAAAGAATTAGACATTATTATATCATCATATAAATTTCCTTTATAGAGCATTTTAGGTTTAATACTTTTTTCTAAGTCAATATTTTTTCTAATATATTTTTCACAGTAAAAATAGTATTTCCCAAGATCATTTCTTATTTTGGGATTATAATCTTTAATATTATTTTGATCAGAGTTATTAAATGATGTAAATTCATGAAAGACTGTGCCTGGGTCATAAATTTTATTATTAATCTCTATTTCCGAAAAATGTCCTCCAATAGATGATGATGATAATAAAGCTATCTTACTATTTTTATTAGAACTGATTATCTCTTTGATTGCGATAATATTTGTGAGTTTGGAGCCAATAAAAATCCAATCAAATTTTTCCACTAGGTTCCTCCTTGAAATTAGAAATTCCAAAAAAAATTAAGATTTTTAATTATATTATCTGAAGTTTTTAGCATAATTTGTTTTATAATGTATTAATTCTTTTTTTGAAGATTTATTGTATTCTTGGCAATTGAATTTAATAGATTACAATAACTTCTGATAAAGAATTTGTTAGAGATTATTTTAATAATTTACAAGATAAGTAGTATCTTTGCCTGTAATCATAAGCTAATTTTAAATAATTAGTTCATACGAATCATGAGTAACAGCCCTAGCACCAAATCCCTCTTTTTGACTTAACAACCCAAAATTCAATAAATTTCCTGTACTGTCTAAAGATGTCCCAAAGGAAAAATATTTCTTATTTATGTAAGTCTCGTTAAGAAGTCTATCAATAACTAGATCAAGTGCCCCTAATTCTCTCCCTAAATCCGAATTTGCAAGATATTGAGTGTGTACAATCTGTTTATTCTCAAATATTAAAGCTCCAGCTAGTATTTCCCCCTTTCTTTTTGCAGCATATAATTTTATATTATTTGGGAAAATTTCAGACAATTTTATAATTTCGTCAAGACTATGAACAGGATTAACATTATGATATTTTTTCAAAACATTTTCCAACAATTGCCAATATGAGGAATAATCAAATATTTTTTCAAAAATTAGTTCATTTTTTATTGCTTTTTTAACTAAACTTTTACGCCCTTTTCTATATTTAATTTTGTCTGACAAGTTGATAGTAGCGCAAACATCTCTTCTAACTAAATTGAAATTATTTACAAATAATGCATAAAGATCCTCTTCTGACGGTTTTAAGTGGTAAAAGTGAGGAGAACATTTATAAAATATTCTTTTTATATCTTTTTGAATACAAAAAAACTTAAGTTTTTTAAATATGTTTAACATAATTTCTATTTTCATACCATTACTAATAATGAACCCACCGAATGTAAGACCTTGATGAGAGAAAAGAGTTTTATCTTTTATATTTGCAGGTAAGAGAGCTATCACAGAATCTTTATTATCAAATATGAGTAAAGAGATATCTTCAAATCTATCTGAATGATATTCTAGATAGTCTCTTTTGAAAAAGAAATGACCATTTTTTGAATTATCAAGAAAAGTATCCCACAACTTTTTGTAACTAGCATTGTATTGCTCTAATCTCAAGGTATTATCCATATTTTATAAAGATCCGTTTCAAGTAAATTTTTTTTCTTTTAATTTAAAGTCTCGAAACAAAATAATAACTAAATTCCTTAAAGTGAATTTATTTAAATCATTTCTCTCAAAATTTAAAACCCTTGCAGTATGAATTTCATTTTTTGAATAAATTAAATTAATTACATGCTCCACCATTAAATTGATATCTCTTGATAGCAAAAAACTTATTCCCAAATTATATAAGATCCATGACCAGAGAAATCTCTTGATCTGTTAACTTTGTAATTTTTAAGACCTAACAATTCTCTCAAAGCGACTGTTTCTCCAGGACAGACAATGCTATTAAGTTCATCAAATCCAATTATTGCTCCCTTCGTTAGGTAAGGACTAATCATTTTAAGACATTCTAGAGTTGGCTCAAACAAATCAAAGTCAAAATATGCAAAAGAAATAATAGTTTCTGTATGTTTTTTAAGATAATCCTCTAAGGTCTTAGTTGCATCTCCCTCGACTATGAAAGTGCGTTCAATATTAGGCAAAGGATCAAGCCTTCTTCGTGTATTTAAAACATCTGACAAATGATTCAAATAGTTGGGAGTTGTGGATAAATTCCCAGCTTCCAAGTTAGGTGAGCATGATGACTTATCTTTTTGAGTGACTTCAGGGAAACCTGTAAAGCTATCAAACCCTATTATCTTTCTAGAAGAATTGTAAGGTTCATAAATAGTTCTTAGTGATTCAATAAGAGATAATTCTCTACCCCATCTAAGCCCAAATAAAAATACATCCCCATGCAACTCTAAATTTTTTTGATAAAGATGATTAAAAAATAATTGTCTTTTTATTGTTCTTGGAGATACATAAAGATTTGTGTTTTCAGCTAACTCATTATTGGGAATAGGACTGGTCTTGAGTAGATTACCTAACTCTGTTTCTGCTTGAATAAAGTTTTTATCCAAGTATGGGGAATCGAATATTTCTTTTTTATCTTTGATATTCATTAGTTGGGATAAGTTATTATTCCTAACTATATTAAGCTATTTTAGGATCTTTAAAAACTTCATTATTTAACATTTTTTGAGAAGATCATTAGCGATTAGATTTAAAACATTCTTGAGTAAACTTCATGATAAGTAAAACTTTAAAATTTTAGAAAGATTTTCTAAATATATGGATACGTTTTCTCGAAAAAGAAAATACTATTTAAAAATTTAATTTATTCTGTTATTTTTAACCAATATAAAATTTGTAAAATAAAAAGAATTCAATATAAACAAACTTATTGTTAATAATTAATTTTGATCAAAAAAATACTGAAATTTTTATTGAAGAAGACGACATTATTGGGTTATTTATGGCTCGTAAATATTAGAAAATCAAACCCTAGAATAAATAGTTAAGTATAGAGCATCTTTAACAAGAGTAGAAAAATGATTTTTCAGAATTTTAAAAAAATACTCCTTAAATTTATTATGTTAATTAAATAGAATATACTCATTAGATAGTACTTAAAATAATCATGGTTTATTTTAAAGATAAAATATTTAGAAATAAACTTAAAGGATACTGGTCAATAATACCCTCATTACAAATTCATGAAATAATGGGAATAGCTGGTTTTAACTTTGGAATTATAGATCTAGAACATGGAACATATTCCTTTCAAGAAGCTTTAGAAAGTGTAATCGCAATTAAGAAATCTGGGATGAGTGCCTTAATAAGACCATCATCTCATGATGAGAAGGAAATCCTAAGATGTCTAGAATTAGGCGTTGATGGAATATGTATCCCACATATTAAAAATATTAAAGAGGCAAAATCTGTTTTGTCCTTTGCAAAATATCCTCCTAAAGGTATCAGAGGAGCCAGCGGCTTTACTAGAGCTACAAGATATGGAGCAGATAAATTCGATGAACATGTAGTTAAATCTAATAAATCTATTTTTATCTCATTACTAATTGAAAGCATGGAAGGATTAAGTAATGCAAAAGAAATTGCTGAGCTTGATGGGGTTGATAATCTTTATTTTGGTACTTATGACATTGCATCTTCAATTGGAGATAAAAATCAAAAAGGTGAGAAAATACAAAAAATCATAAAAGAAACAATAGACAAGATTGGTGACTCAGTTTCTTATGGGCAAGTTTGTGTAGATAATATTCAATACAATAGGATAGATCCAAGAATCAACATGATTGTTCACGGTGTTGATTGTGGCATCATCTTAAATGGCGCAATAAATGCAAGAAAGGGATTTATTTGATGGACATTTTACTTGCTGGTTATGGATTCTATGTTTTAGGAAATAAGGAATCGGAAGGAGGAACAATTTTACCCTCTTTTATAAACTGGTTTAAGTTATCACAAGAAAACGATATCAATCTAACTTGCCTTGTAAGATCTGATAATTCTTTAATTAAGGCACAAAAAAGATTTAATGATTTTTTTAAAAAAAATAAATTCAATTCGAATTTAAATTTGCGTTTAAAGAAATATGATGAATTAAATGAAGATTTAAAATTCGATTGCGGAATAATTGCAATTCCTGAAAAATCCCACCTTAGTTGTATAGAATTTATGTCTAAGAGGACTAAAGATATAATTTGCGTTAAACCTTTAACTGAGAATAAAGAGCAATTTAAAAAATCCATTAAAGTTGCTAAAAATAAAAACGTAAATATTTTTATAGACTTTCATAAACGATTTGATGAATCAAATATTGAATTCATATACCATGCTTCTTTAAATTCAAATAAAAATGGGTTATTCACATTTTCGTATGGACAAAAAGAAGAAATGCCTCTTTTCTACTTTAGTAAATGGGCAAAATCATCAAACCCATTTCAATACTTGGCACCACATTATTTAGACATAATTTTTCTTATTCTCAAAAATAAAGGGGTTAACTGTAAAGATATAAAAATAGAGGGGTCTGCCAATGTTCTTAGATTTAAAAATAATCCAGAAATAATTTCCATGATTTCATGCAATTTAAAATTATTTGATGATGAAAATTTTTACTTATTAAATACTATGTGTAATTGGATGGAACCAATAATGTCGCCATTTAGTAGTAGACAAAGGATTGAATTTCAAACAGAATCTACTCATTTAATATCTGAACAAGATAATAGAGGACAAATGATAATAAAAGATGAAATTGTTAAAATCCCTAATCCCCATTTTATGACAAGAGATTTAAACTTAAACTCAAATGGATATGGTATAAAATCTTTTTGTAATTTCTTAGATTACGTATCAAATAGATTTCCTAAAAGTGGACTTGCTACAATTGATGATTATGAACCTATTGTTAACGTTATTGATTACGTAAACAATTTAATTAAGTAAATGAATAAAATTTCAAGCAAAAAAATTAAATATTTTTTTAAAAAAAAGTTGAAAGATATTGCCTTACCAAAAGATGTAATTCAAACAACTTTGGAAAGTTTAATTGAAGCCTCATTATTTGGCATTGACTCTCATGGAGTAAATCTTTTCTCGCATTACTATGATTGCCTTATAAATGGAAGAATAAAAAAAGGAAAAAATTTGGTTTTTAAAACTAAAAAGTCTTTTGTAAAATGCGATGCAAGGAATAACCTCGCAAATTACGCAGCAAGAAAATTACTTATGAAATTAGAAAAGAAAAGCAATAAATATGGCATTTCATTCGGTTCTATAATTAATAGCGATCATATTGGAGCTGTTGGTATTCATGGAATAAATAGTGGAATTAAAAATAAAATAATAATAGGATTTACAAATGCTGACGCCTTGGCTGTTGTACCTGATGGCAAAAATATAATTTTTGGAACAAATCCTATTAGCCTTGTCATGAATATAGATAATGAAATTACTTATATAGATTTAGCAACTACTAAATTCTCAATGAATAAAGTAAAGAACTTTAGAAGAGAAAATTCTAATCTTCCAGATTCAATCGCAAGAGATCTAAATCTAAATCCTACTAATGATCCTTTTAAAGCAACATTTCTGGAGCCTATAGGTGGACATAAAGGGTTTGCACTTGCATATTTAGTAGAAATATTAACATCAGGTTTAAGTAATCAAGAAAACTCTCTCAATCTTTTGCCAATGTATGGAACAGATCTAAAAAAGAGTAGAGGCGTTTCGCATACTTTTTTAGTTATTAATCCTGAATTCATAGGAATTGATTGTCTTAAATCATTAAAATTTACTGTAAGAAATACTATTCAAAATGTATCTGATAAACAAGCTGATCTAATCCCTGGTAGGAAGGAATTATTAACCAAGAAAAAAAGAATATCTGAAGGGATACCAGTAAGTAATGAGATTTTAAAAGGTTGGGTAGATTTAGGTTTTGATAATGATTGATTTCCTAATAAGATTACATAATGAATCAATTTGGATTCCACAACTTCTTAGAAGTATTCAAAACCAAAAAGGAAATCTCATTGGTGAAATATTGTTACTAGACAATAATAGTAATGATAACCCTAAAGAATTAATATCTCAGTTTCCAACACTTAATATTTCTTATTTGGAATACAAAAAAAAATATTTTCCTGGTGAAATGCTTAATTATGGAATAAATTTTTTACAAAAAAAGATAAAAGAAAATTATACAAAAGATTCATTTATTTGCATTTTAAGTGCCCATTGTTTTTTTGATGATGAATATTCCCTACTGAAATTTTATAAATATATTAATTCAATAACAGGTTGCAGAGCAGGCTTTGGCAGGCAAGTTCCAATGACTATTTCTGATGCTCAAGCAATAAGAGACTTGGTGCTTTTATATCCCAAGGAAAACAGAATAATTAAAACAGCTTCGGCTTTTAATAATGCTTTTAGTCTGATAAGAAATGATGCATTAAAGCAAAACTTATTCAGCAATGAAGTTACTAACTTGGAGGATGTTATTTGGGCTGATAACGAATTAAAAAAAGGTTTTAAAATAGCCTATTGTGCAGATAGTGAGATAGTTCATCATCATGGACCTCATCATGCCAACTCATCTTCGCGGCTAGAAAATACAAAAAAAACCATAAGCAATAACTCAGAAATATTTAATATTAAACTAAGAAAGGCATTTATAATTCCAAATGAAATTATATCAATTTTTGCAGGTTATAACTTGAAAGATGAGTTAATTGATGAGGCTAGAATTCAGGCAAGAAAAAGAAAAATAATAATATGGTCAACTAAAAACTATAAGGACTTTTTTGATAAAAAGGAAACAAGTAATATTATATGGATAAAAAGAAATGAATTTAAAAATGCAGAGGTATCTATTTATGAGGAATTTAATGATTTGTATAATCAAATATTAGAAATTAATAATAACTATAATTTTTTTGTCCTCTTTGATAATTCAATTAATATTAATTTTTCTTTAATTACGCCTAGTTCTGCAGCAAAAATTATTAGTGAAAATTTTGGGAATATTATATGGCCAGCAATCTACTCAAAAAAACTGATTTTCTCTGATAATGGTAAAGGAGAATTTATATCTAATCAACAATATACTGAGAATAAATGGGTTAAAAATGATCAACTTGAAGTCCTTAGAGGTAATGGGACTATATTAAGTAGAGCAGCTTTACAAAATCCTTTGCTAATGTTTGAGAAACCTTTTTTTCATACTTTAAAAAAGAATGCCTAAAATTAACGCCTTTATTGCTTGTAGGCTTGGTTCCACCAGAGTTAAGTTTAAGAACTTGCTACTATTAAATGGGAAGCCATTATTTACCTATTTAACAGATAATTCATTAGATTCAAAAGAAATTTCAAGTCTTTATTTAAATACTGATTCACAAATAATAATAGATATCGCAAAAAGCATATATCAAGATAAACTCAAATATTTTTTACGAGATTCTAAACTAGGAACTTCTGAAGCCTCTCTAGATGACTATGTATACGATTTTATGATTAAGTTCCCATCAGAAATAACTGTTTTTCTTAATCCATGCAGTTTGTTTTTAAAAGCCAGAACAATTGATAAAGCTATTAAATATTTCATCAAAAATAAACTTGATTCTTGTTGCGCCAGTCAAATAGCTCAAACTCATTCTTTTATAAATAACAAATCGATAAATTTCAAAACAGAATACAGACAACCAAGATCTCAAGATTTAGTACCCATACATTGCATGACGAGCGGCTTCTTTATATGGAAAAATAAAACTTTTATTAATAATTATGAAAAGTCTAAGGCCGCTAATTTTGGTGGAAATTTTGAATCTTTTGGAATTTCTACTTTGGAATCAATTGATATAGATAATGATGAGGACCTTAGTTTAGCCAATACTATAATAAAAAATCAAGAGAAACAATTTAAATATAGATATCATGAAAAAGTAGAAACTCTAATTAAGGAAAGTAAAATTAAGCCAAATTAAGTAAGATTAATTTTATATATTCATTAAATTTTTAACAATAATTCTATATTTTATAAAGTAAACTTGAATTAATATTATTCAGAAAGTTTTCTAAGTTTTAAAATTAAAATAGAAATTAGTTTCCTTAATAATTTAGTAAAAATAAGATTTAAATTTAAATTTATTTTTAATTAAATAAAATCAGTAAGCTTATCTTCAATATATTTGATTGCTAACTTATACTCCTTAGAAACATTATTATACTTACCAATATTCTTAATAGATTTATTAGGATCAAAAAATTTCTTATTTAGTTTATCTATTTTTTCTGATTGCCCTATAAAATTATTTATTTTGGAAACCTGTGAATCATATTTAAGAACTAATTCTTCGAATTTTAAAAATAATACATCGGATCTGGAAGATATAATTTTTTGTTCTCTTCTCAAATCCAAGAAAAACTTTACAAAATTTTTTGCCTTTTCAAGTGGAGCTGCATTTATAGCCATATATCTATCAAAAGGAAAATCCAAAAAAATATCTCTTGGATCTCTATCAACAAAAATCATTGATAAATTTTCAAAATAATTATGCGATTTATTAATCGTTTCATTATGAATAGGTCTAACTGCATTATGTATAGCAAATATAGAATTTTCATTAATTGTATTTTTGCAAGAAGATAGAATAGTTTTTCTAATTAATTTTTTTGCTGAATTTGTAAATTTTTCAAAATCAGGATAGCTCATATAAGCTTTTTTCTGATAAGTTTTATATCCCAAAATTCTTGAAGAATATCTATGAAATTGGCTAAGAAAATAACTTTTTTGAAAATCATAATAGTGCCAATTCATAAAATATTGATAATCAACTATTTCATTTATAAATATTTTTATATCCTTAGAAAAATTTCCATTTGTATAAAAATCATAATCAAAACCTTTTCTAGTAAATTTTGTAGTTTTTCTAGATAGGTGTTTAGTGAGCCATAAAAAATCTTTCAAGGCTAGGTCTATATTTTCGCAACCACAATTATTAAATATTGTATTTTCCAGATCCAATAAACCCTTATTTTCTATTAATAAACGAAATTCACTTGGGAAAACAAAAATATTTTTATATTCCTTGAATAAATCTCTTACAACGCTACCCCCAGTACCATAGTATCCTCCAAAAGCTATAATTTTATTTTCCATTTCTTATGAGAATATTTATAATAATAACAATCTATGACCTATAAAATTAAATTTATTAAAGATTAAAAAGATTTAATACTTAAAGTTTTTTTTACAAAATTAATTAAATTTTTAAATAATGTATTAGAAAAAAAATAACTTTTATGTTGTAGTATTATTCAAATATAATTTCTACAAATGAGTGCGGAATTGAAAAAGATAACTAATTGTGAAGTTTGTAAAAATGATTATTTAATTCAAGTATTGAATTTAGGAAATCATCCACTTTGTGATGATTTAATAGAAATTGGTCACAAAAGAGAATGCATAGAATATCCTATCCAAATTTTGTATTGTCCTAATTGTAAAACTGCTCATCAAAAATGCCAGGTTTCCAAAGAAAAGCTTTTTACAGATCAATATCATTACAGGTCAAAAGTTACAGGCGATGTACTCAACGGCATGAAGGATCTGGTAATTAGTTGTAAAAATTTTGTTGGAGAACTGAAAAATCTAAAAGTATTAGATATTGGATGTAATGACGGGAGTTTATTGAATTTTTTCAAAGAGGAGGGAGCAATTACTTCAGGAATCGATCCAACAGGGGCTGCTAAGGAAGCGATGAAAAATCATGATGTAATACAAGGTTATTTCGATAAAGCTAATTCACAAAAATTAATTAAGAAGAATGACTATTTTGACATTATTACTTTTACAAATGTTTTTGCTCACATTGAAGACCTTCCTTCACTAATCGAAAATGTTAAAAACTTAATGAATAAAAATACATTGCTTATAATTGAAAATCATTACTTAGGAGATGTACTCGATAAGAACCAATTTGATACCTTTTATCATGAACACCCCAGAACTTATTCAATAGCATCATTTATAAATATAGCTAAACGAATGGATAGAGTTATTTCTAAATGCGAATTTGTAAGTAGATATGGTGGAAATATAAGAGTATTCATATCAAAAAATGATGAGGTAAAAATTTATAAAAAAGAAGAAGATTTCGAGAATAAATTTAAAAATATGAATTTATTTATTAGAAAATGGAAAGAAGAAAAGTTAGAAGAATTAAAATCTTATTTCGAAAAATATGGTGCTTTGCCTGCAAAAGCCTTTCCTGGTAGAGCAGCAATTTTAATCAAATTACTAGGAATTAATGAAAAACAAATATCAGCAGTCTATGAAATCAAAGGCTCTATTAAAACTGGTTTTTATGTTCCTGGCACTCGTATTCCAATTTTACCAGAATCAGAACTCTATAATAAAAAAAATAATATTCCAATTATCAATCTTGCATGGCATATTCCAAATGCAGTAAGAGATAACTTAAAAAATAATAAATATTCTGGAAAAGTTATAGATATTATTAACTAAATTAAAGTTTTTGTAGAAACATTTTCAAATATTAATTCTATTAAATTCCATAGAAAATAAATTTTTTACTTTTGTAAACTTTGGCTCATTTTTAAATTGCCTTCTATAAAGATATTTGCTTATTAACCATTCTTTTGAAGGATTTAATTGTAACATTATCATCTTTGTAGAGTGAAACGGTGCAGGATTTTTTGCTCTATGCCAGCAAATATTGGGTTTAAAAAGAAGTATCTCATCTTTTGTTAACGTTAAGCTATGAGGAATTACTTCTTCAATTCTTAATTTCCCTTTTAATATTTTTAATGAATTTATTTTATCTATAACTTGTAAAGGACCATCCTCAAAATCTACCTGCGTAAATGGAATAAAAATTTTCAATAAATTTTTACTATAAGGCTTATCGAGATGATAATGGTTAGCAAAATATCCATTCTTTACATCTTTATTAATAATATGAAAATTTTCATATGCACCAAAAAAATCAATTGAATACTTAAATCCTGTTAATTTTTCCAAAGTATTTTGGAAATTATTCTTAAACAAATGTATGATCAAATCTTCTATATCTGCTTGTGAATATATAATCCTTTTGTGATAATTATTAAAATTAATAGACTTTATCCTTTTATAACTAAGGATATCTGGATTAATATAATTTATTTTTGAAAATCCATTAATTTCAAGTTCATTTGCTTTGATTTTTTTCTTTAAAAATTTATTCTCTAAGAAGCTTAGACAATTAGAATAGACATAACAAATAATTTTATAAATAAGCATCTTATTTATACCAATGATGAATCCATATAACTAAATTTTTTTATATTAAATGCCTTTAAAATCGTAGGACATATTCTTGAAGTTTCAATAATCTCATTTTTATATTTTTCAAAAGAATTACTAATTGGTCCGTATGCAATAAATACCCCTTCTGGGATATGATAACCAGTACCTTTATCTCTAATTATTATTTCTAGTCCAAATTTATCAATAGAAATTTCCTTACCATTAAAAAAAATAGTTTTATTTTTAATAACACTTTTTGACCTCTCTAAGAAAATATTAATATTGGTACCAATTGGTTCATATCGTTCTTTTAAAACATAAATGTCTTTTTGAAAAGTTAACTTTCTTAAAGCCTTTCTTAATTTCTCAAGTTCATTTTTATTTATACATTTGATACAATAATCTGGTTGCATAGCAGGTAAGAGCTCAAAATTCTTTGGGTCTAAATTTAAAGCAATTATTAATTTATTGATATTTCGCAGTATTAATTCAGGAATATATTCACCTCTTTCAATTGCTCCTTGCCCCATACTTGAAATAACCCAAATATTATAATTATTTCTATCGGCAAAGTTTAAAAGATTACCTAAATTTCTATCAGCAAGATCCATAGCTGAAATGATTGATTTTTGATGGAAACTATCAACTAATTTTGGATCTAAAGAAAAGTCCTCTGGAAATAAATTCTTCCAATATCTATGCATCATTCCTGCGACATGATTTGTAAAATAAGTACAAAAAGAAGGTTTATGTTGTTTTATCTTTTCATAAAAAATATCGAATGAGATCACATTTTGGATTATTGACCTCCTGGATTTATATTTAGGATTAATTTTTTCTTTCAATAAATGTAATGCTGTAAAAAAAATTACTTTTTTTGAAATTATACCTTTTTGAAAAAGACTAAGAAATTTCTTTATTTCATTAAATTTTATTCTTCTACTAATAGCTTTATTTTCTGAAGTCATTTTAAGATTAAAAGATTGAAAATTTTTTAAATCTTTTGGAAATGCATCATTACTAGGTGCAAATGTATCTGGTAGGTAAAATTTAACGCTTTTATTTTTCAAAGGGGGATAAGATTGTAAAGATCCAAATATTCCTATATCAATTGAGTTGTTACTAAGTATTTCCCATATGGGTTTAAATTTTTCAGAATTTGATAGATCTTGATTTATGTATCTAATATTATGTTTATTATTATAAACTCCTCTATGTACTGAAGGCCAAGTACTCCAAGGATGCAATTCGCCGGAGTCTTTAGTAATTGTATTAAGAACTACTCCTTTTTTAGATATCTTTGAAAATGAAGATTCCGGTTTCATCTTGATATAGTAATCGATTAAACGTTTAGGTACCTCGTTAAGTTCATATAACAATATTTTCATTAAGGATCTTAAAGTTTATAATTAATATAACAATATAATCGCACAAAATATTATGCTATCAAAATTAAATTGGATAATGAAATTTTAAAAAATATTTCCTAATTAAAATTGAGAAATGATTCGATGTTCAAAATGTAAAAGTAATCTTCTTTTTAAAAAAACATATTCTGGTAAAATATTTTGCACTAACCCTAAGTGTAAGTTCTCAAGAGGTGGATTTTTCTTTTTTCAAAAGAAACCAGTATTGATTCCCTTTGGTTCAAAATTTTGCATTTTCAAAAATAGAAAGCAACTAAGCTTAAAAGCATCAAATAAAAATAGATCGAATTCCAGGTTAAATAATCTATTAGTAAAATTTAAAAACAAACTAGGAGGTGAAAGTAAATTTACAAAATCTAATTATGAGTTTTTATCAAAATTTATAAGTCAAAAAACTAAAGTTTTATTTGTTGGAGGAGGGACAAAAGGATCTGGATCAAGCTATTTTTATAATTCATGTAATAAATATTCAGCGTCTATAGAAGAAATTGATATTTATAATTCTTCAAATGTCACGGCTATTGCAGATGCACATTACTTGCCTTTTGAAGATGAAAGTTTTGAAATAATTGTAATACAAGCTGTTTTAGAACATGTGCTTAATCCAGAGCGTGTTGTATCAGAAATATCAAGGGTTTTAGTTAATGGAGGTTTAGTTTATGCAGAAACTCCTTTTATGCAAACTGTTCATATGGGGCCAAATGATTTCTTAAGATACACCCACTCAGGGCATAGATGGCTTTTCCGAGAATTCAAAGAATTAAATTCAGGTTATACCCATGGTTTATTCTCATCTTTCAAATGGATATTTGCAAAAGCTTTAGGCAGTATTTTTAGGAATGATATGATTTCAAAGTTAATCATTAGGATTTTATCTAGACCCGCATACTTTTTGGATTCCATCACTCCACACAGAGATAACTTAGATAATGCATGCGGATTATTTTTTTTAGGTAAAAAAGAAAGTAAAATTAATACTCTGAAAAAGTCCAGTTGGATTATCGATTACTATTTTAGGAATTCTTAAAAATTTAAATTATAGATAAATTATTAATCTTCTAAAGACTTAAAAATTTATAATTTTTTTATTAATCTAAAGAAAAAATTTTTATATCATTACCCCACTCATCAATATATTTATTTTCAAATTTAAATCCATATTTTTTTAAAATATTATCCCATTTTGAATTTATATAAATAAACTTTTTAGAATTTTTAGAATCAGTAACTATTTTTTTTATAATTTCCTCAAAAATCATCTCATTACATGGATTATAAGCATAAAGAAAATTAAATTTATCATAATTTTCAAAAAATCTGGCATCAATACAAGTTGCTTTTAATCTTTTATCATTTAATATTTTTAAATTTTTTGAACAAATATTATATATAGATTCTGAAATTTCAATTCCTTCTATTTTATCAAGTGGGTACTTTAAAAGTAATCTAAGTACACTTCCCTTACCACAGCCAATATCTAAAAAAGAATCTTTATTTGTAAAACCTATCGAACTAAATAATTTTTTGATTGCAAAACTTGCACTTGGAGAACAATCATAAAATTTATCTGGATCTAAATTAAAATTATTGGTCTTAATGGTAGTATGAAAATCCAATCCATAAAGGTTATCCCAAAAAATTTTAATTTTTCTAATAAGTATATTAACTAGCTTTATTCTCATGATTGAATTAAATTTAAAAATTTTATTCTATGTAACTTTTTAATCATTTATAAATGGCGCTGCAATAAACCTATCTAAAAATATTCCAAATCCAAAGACTAAAACTGAGCATAATAAAAGACTAACTAAATTTCCTAAAATAAAACTTATAGATAGTAAAAGTATTGTTGAAATATATAAAAATGAAACTTGCGCATGGTTTAATCCTTTTTGGTTTAGTCTCTGAAAAAGATGTAATTTATGGGGTCGAGTTATATCTTGGTTATTTAGATATCTTCTAATTACACAGATCATAACATCACCATATATTGGGAAACCTATTATTAGTAATACTAAAGAATTTAGCAATGAATCCGAAAGAAAAATAGCGCTAAAATATAAAGAACCTAAAAAATAACTCCCTGCATCGCCCATAAAAACTTTAGAAGGATACCAATTTAAAAATAAGAAACCGATTAAACCTCCTATTAATGGAGAAAAATCAAATATATTCAAATAATTAGCTACCAAAAAAATTACTATCATTGAACCAGTTAGCAATCCATCAAGGCCATCAGAAAAGTTTGTGAAGTTTATTGTTGCGACAAAAAAGAATGCCATGAAAACAATAATTAATAAACTAATAATCCACGAGTAGTCATTTATAAGCAAATAACTAAAAATTGAATTATTTAAAATTAAAAAAGAATAAAAAAGTCCTATCAAACTTTGAATTATTAATCTAAACTTTGTACTTAATTTTTTTAAGTCGTCTATTAATCCTGTAATTGCTAAAACTAAAAATAATAAAATTGCAAAATCTTTATTAAAAATATAATCTAAGGTTGTAATAGAAATAAATCCAATAGCTCCCCCAACAGGAGTTATACCTCTATGAGAAGTTCTTTCATTAGGAAAACTTACCCATAAATTTCTTTTAAATATTGGAATAAAAAAAAATGTAATTAAGTAAGAACAAATTGAATTAAAAATTATACTTAAAAACATATTAAATAAAGATTTATAAAAACATTATTAAAATCATTTATTTTAAGATTTTAGAATATCATTTAGGAACTTATATGTATTCTTAATATTAGTTAAATTTAAATTATGTAAGCGTTGAAAAATATTTATCAATTATAAGCTTTTCATCAAAACGGCTTTCTGCAATAAATCTACTTTCTTTTGAAAAAGATTGTTTTTGTTCCAAATTTAATTTGCAATACTTCTCAATAGCATTTGCTATTGTTAAGAGTTTTGTGTCGCTTATAATAAAACCATTAACACCATCTTTTATTGTATTAATACATCCTGGTTGATTTGTAGTGATAATTGCACATCCTGAAGCCAAAGCCTCCAACAATATTTTTGGGGTGCCTTCATTGTAAAATGATGGATAAACTATGCAATCAATTTTCCTTAGGAATTTATTAATATCTGAATGAAATGGAATAATTTGAACATTTTTATATTTTGAATTCATTTCTTGCAAAATGATTTCATTTGAACCATATCCAGGAACAAACTGAAATGAACAATTTACTATATTCTTTTTCGATAAGTATTCACATGCTTCTAAATAATTTTTATAGCCTTTTCTATCTTTAAGCCTGCTTACCATAGCAAAATTTAATTTTTTAAAATTCCTTGAATTATTTTTATTTGAAAAAACTTCTAAGTTAACTCCTGACCCATGCAATTTGATTATCTTAACTTTCGTACTATGCATTAATTTTTTGAATATAGAAAAATCTCTTTGATTCTGAACAAAAATAATTTTTGCATTTTTCAAAGCTAGAAACAAAACTAATTTGAAAAAAGGTTCTAATATTTTGTAATCTAAAATAATCCCAAGACCTGTAATATTTGCGACAATAGTTTGTTTTTTTTGAAAGTTTAATAATCCATATAAAATGTTGGCTTTAGCAGTAAATGTATAAAAAACACTATTTTTTGATTTAAAAAAAATTATTAAATTTATAAATATAAAATTAAAAAAATCAAAAACAATATTTTTTTTCTTAAAAGAAAAAATATTTGATTTTATTATTAATTTAAAAAAATTTTTTTCATATCCGTCTTCTTCTGCAATAAGATGTACGTCATATCCTTCTAAAACATATTTTTGAATTATTTTGAATCTAAAATTATAAAGAACAAAAAAGTTATTAGCACAAAAAAAAATTTTTTTATTTTTTTTTAAAATCAAATCCATTCTTAATTAATTATTTTTTTTAATTTGTTTAAAATTATTTCTCATTTGTAACGTATTTAATTTTATTATTCGTAAAAAATTAAATAATTTACTGTATAAAAGATCAATAAAAGTTATTTTCGGAAAATCAAAATTATCAAAATTGAAATAGAAGTATTCTCTTTTTTGTCTATCAACACTTTTAAGAAACGAATCTATTTCTTTTTTTGTCATTTCAGAAGGATGAAGACATACCCCTGAAAATTCTGGTCTTAAGAATTGAGGATATATTTTCCAAAATTGTTGAGGTAAAAATTTTAAGTCAAAAATATTTCTTGGAGATCTCCAATAGCCATCCCATATTAAATCAATTCTAGGGTGGAATTTAAGAACTTCAATTAGCTCAAAAGAATATCCATGGGCTGGTGCAAAAAAGCCAAAAATTTTTATCCCATTTTTATCAAACAAATTAATCACTTGATTAATTTTCTCCTTTATTTTCTTAGTACTATCATTAGAGAATTCACCTTTATTTGAGAATTTGAATTTAGATTTATTTTTTACAAGTATATGGTTATATCCATGAATCCAAAAATTTATCCCTTTTTTTTGCCAATCTCTAGCTTTAGACCAAATATCAAAACTATATTTTTTATTAGAAATAGAAAAATCCTTATTAAATGCAATAATTCCGATATTACAAGGAATTTTTTTTTCAATTAAACCGTTAATTAAATAATCCCATTTAACTAAATCACATCTTTCATGAAAGTCATCTAATCTTATCGCAATAAATTTTTCTTTCATTATTCCTATCTAATTAGAAATGTCGATAACCTTTGAAATGCTTTATTTATTAATTATAAATTAATATTAATCTATATAAAATGTTTGTGATAAATTCAAACACTTTTATAAATATAGTCGATTAATATTTTTGAAAAATTTATGAATAAATAAACTACAATAAGTAGTCCAATCCATACTTGATATGTAAGTAATCTTGAGAATTCGCCAAATCCAAGCAAACTAAGATATAAAGGATAGCTTACAATAGTCCAAAAACATAATGTGTAAAGATTTTTTATACTTATACCGAAGCATGTTATCTTTTCAAAATCTCTAAATCCATTATTTTTATAGCTTAAATAGATCATATTTAAAAAACCAAAAACTCCTGCATAAAGAATAATTGATAGATATCTATATGCTGGTTTGTATTCTGTTCTTAAATTATTTATTATTGATCTAATTTCTAATCTTGATATAACTTCAATAATAAATTCTCGTCCAAATAAACCAATTATAGGAGCAATAATATAAGCAAATAAAGTTATCAAAACAACATACTTTATTTTAAAATTTGAAAAAAAATTAGTAAGAAAATGAGAAAAAATCAATATAGTACTCGAAAAATGAAATAAAAAAGGAATTAAAAAGTAATACCATTTAGCTTTTCTATTAATAAGAAAAAATGTTATCCCAAACGAAAGTGCATTTCTCAATAGATTTGAAAATAAGTTAACCGATAATATATTTACAATTAAAAATGAAAAGAATATATATAGAGAGATTTTCTTTGATGAAGGATTAGGGAATAAAAAATAAAATGTTGTCAGAATAGCAAAACTATTACATACAATCCAAAATAATTTAAATGGTATATTTAACTCACTCGAAATTGCCAATAGTAATGAGAAACCAGGCTCAAAAGCATATTGATAAAAATTACTTAAATTATGGGATAAATAATAATAACCATAACTTGATGAATCAGAACTAAAACCTCTAATCAGGAAGAAAATAAAAATACTAACCCACTGAATTATTGAAACTTTTTTAAATTTTATAATATTCATTAATCATATTTTCTTCTCTAAATTTAGAGATATTTGGAATAATATAAGGTTTAGAAATTTCCTCATTAAGAAA
>MDTG01296586.1_pt1 | contig 57188 bp, 50 predicted proteins | sample 811421 | NCBI WGS metagenome assembly MDTG01 (sample SAMN05326645, study PRJNA326480) | marine metagenome | isolation source: seawater | place: Pacific Ocean: South East | collected 2011
AGAACAATTACACTTTCAGTTGTATAATTTAATGGGGCAAAAGGTAGAAGCAGCAGTTCAAGAAGAAGGAAACCGCTATCGTTTTTCTAGCGGGCATTTGCCCAAAGGGGTTTATTTGTTGAGGGTTGTAGGGAGAGAAGGAAGAGCGAGTTTTCGGCTGGTTAAGGAATAGTAATCTTAGGTCAAGGGATGTATTTTTATCGTCTTGTAAATGATGAAAATATTTTAGAAAGTGGTAAATTGTTGATTCAAAAATGAGACTATTAATAACCATATTATTGATTAAGTTCTGTGTGTGTGAAGTTTACACGCAGAACTTAATTCCGAATCCGAGTTTTGAGGACACAATACAATTGAATTTTGGGTTAACATTTCCGAGATTTTGGACTCAACCAACAAATGGTAACCCTAATCATTATAGCCCTCATAGTAGACCTGAGTGGCAAGTTCCACAAAATTATGTAGGGTATCAATTGGCTTACAAAGGAGAGAACTATGTGGGAATATTAATGCATAAAATGCTTCCGCAAGGAAGTGATTCCAAAAGGGAATATTTTCAAATAAAATTAGAAGATAGCCTCAAAAAAGATTCAACTTACTGTTTACAATTATTTTTGAGCTTAGCAGACTCTTGTCAATATGCATCTAGAAACCAGTTAGGCATCTATCTGTCCAATAGTGAGGTAAGTGTTAATACTACTTTTAGGTTACAATATAAACCTCAAATTTTAGTCGTTTCATCGCAAGAATATTTTGAAGAAAAGGATAGGTGGGTGGAGTTTAACTTTGAATATATTGCAGAAGGAAAGGAAAAATATTTAATCATTGGAAATTTTAATGATACAAGTGGAGTTGAAAAAAAATTTATAGGGGGGGGGAGCAACTTGATTATTCGGGTACCTACTACTACATAGACGACCTCTACCTCGGCCATTGCGACAGTTTACCGGATACTACCATAGGTCTTCATGAAAATGTGCTTAAAAACAAGCTTAAACTCTATCCCAATCCTGTTGGAGAGCAATTTTATTTGGATTACAGCGGTCAAGAACAATTGCAATTTCGGTTGTATAATTTAATGGGGCAAAAGGTAGAAGCAGCAGTTCAACAAGAAGGAAACCGCTATCGTTTTTCAAGCGGGCATTTGCCCAAAGGGGTTTATTTGTTGAGGATTGTAGGGAGGGAAGGAAGAGCGGCTTTTCGGGTTGTGAGGAAGTAGGGTCTTGATAATAAGTTCAATCTAAGTTTGGATATTTTCACTCAGGTTAAACATCAGGTGATATATTTTCAATTCATCATTGTCCTCATCTGTGTGAATTGAACTGTAATGGTACTCAAATTCATCAATGAAAGAATCCTTAGTAATTTCTTGTTTAGTGATAATAGAAGAAAATGAGGTTGTCAAAAGCACATTTATACTTTTCACATTTTCATCAATTTTTAAATCTTCTACTATAAACCCAATCATTCCATTTACTCGGTAATAGGATGAATAACATTTAGTAATAAATCGGTCAATCCCATTTTCAATGTACTTGGCGTTCAATCCACTTGTTCCTACTGTATTGGTATTATCCAGTCGTTTACATTCAATAATGTAGTATTCTTCGTTTTGATTTAGAAAACTGTTAGGATTATGAATACGGATATCTGTTCTGCCTGATGTTTTAGATTCTGGAACTTCTGGAAAAAAGAAATAGTTCAACTGAAGATCCTGTTTGATTTTTGGATTGTTGATGTAGTTATTAACTAAAACATCCCGAATTTTATTCTCATCATTTTCCAAGACAACTTTATCGGTTTTCATTAGCTGATAGCAGATGGTAATCTTAGATAAGATTTTCTCAAATTCATTATCGTAAAATGGAACACAACCACTAAAGTTTGATGCATCTAAACTACCGAACATTGAATCTGTGTTTTTTGCCAGCAGTTAAAATGACATCAGTAAATTCATTTAAATCAAGATGAGCAATTGCCTTATGCCATAATCTTTTCTCGTTAGGCTTGACAATGTAGAATCCATCTTTTTGAAACCCTCGAATATCTTTTTGTATAAATAAACGGTCCGTTATTCTTTCGTTTCCAAGGTTCGTTAATCCTTTTAGGATTTTATTATTGTCAGTTTCAATGAAATTTATTGATTTGACTTGTTTATCTAGTGGAACAAGCTTGAAAAATAATCCTACAAGCTGATTAGTGTGATGAACTTCAGAAATAATTTTTTGATTATTCTTTTTGAAAGAACTATTAAATCTAATTAGAAAAAGTTCTATATAATCTTTGAGGTCTTGACTTTCTTTTTCTAATTTACCAAAAGCTTTTTTATACCCTTTAAGTCTCATCATTACGGGGATTACAAAATTTATAGTGTAATCCAATCTGATTTTTTCTATTTCTGAGAGACCAAATGAATCTTCTATGATTTGATCAAGCTTATTTTTATAATCATTTATCTTTTTATTATCCCTTAACAAGATATCTTCCTTATATAGAGATTCTATAGATTTTATTAATGGTTTAATTTTTTTGCTTTCAACAAAAGGGAAGCCAAACTTTTCAATATCATGAATTTGTTGTTCGATCATTATTCCTGTTGTAGAGCCAGTTTGAGCAATGAAATAAGAAAACAATTTAGAGCTTAGCAAAGCTGCAATACTGTAATAGTTAGAATCATCAGTATTATTTCTTCGTTTAATAGCGGTAATCTTGTCCGTAAAAACAACTTTACTATCTGATATTGCTGCTACTGATTCTAAATTTGTTTTTACTGTTTCTTTAACTAAAAGGACAGGAGGAGAAAACATTTCTTCGGCAACAATTCCATTTTCTCTATACACATAACCAACAGAATTGTTTTCCCATTTTTTTAAATTGGAAGAAATATGAAATTGACTTAATTGTTTTTTGTTTAAATCAACAAAGGAACAACCAACTAGTGATGAGACATCAATTTTCTTATTACCATCTTTTCTCTTTACCCCTTGCTTGATGATATAATCATCTCCGTGGTATACAACATCACTTATTTTAGGATAATTAGCTTTCAATCTGTTTATAAAATCGAAATCAGGATAGTTACCATACAGTAATATTTTCCATAGGTAATCAAAATTCTTTAGCTTACTTTGAGTTACTTTTTTGTAATCCCCTCTTTGAATCGTGAAAACCTTAAAGAGGGAGAAAAATCTGCTTGGTTTGAGTGTAATGTGTTCGATTATATTTTCATCAGTTTTTTTACCGAAAGCAAATTTATAAAACAAAACAGCCGCAGGAGTGGTGGCTTTATCTTGCGATTTATCAAAAACTTCCTTTCTTACTGGAGCAAGTTCAAATACTTTGTTAATTGTAAATTGATCAAGTAAATATTTTCTAAATCCAAGCGCATTAAGATTATATAAAACCTTACTGGTAGCAATAAAAGCAACTTTAGTTTTCTCCCTGCTAAAGTCACTTACTCTGAGAATAAAGGCTTGTGCTATTTCACTATTACTAATTTCAATCTCACTTGAGTATTTACCTTTTTCTTGTCTCTTTCTCTTGTTTATATATTGGTCAAATAGCGGCTTTTTTTCTCCTTTTCCTCTTTTCCAAGGTGGATTGCCTAAAATGAATTCAAAAGAAATTTTCCCTAGTTGAGTATTAAAACCAGCTTCTGTGTTAAAAAAATCTTCGGAGAAAAAGTTCTTATTATACAAAAAAGGAAACTTAAAAGATTCAATATCTGAAGGTTCCTGATAATCTAAGAGGGTTAGGTAAATTGAAAATATGGCAACATTTACCGCACTTTGATCTTTGTCAATTCCAAAGATATTATCAGAAGCTAACTGTTTTAATTGTTTCTTGTATTGATCGGGATTGTTTAAGTATGTTGGGTTATTTAATTGAAATTGCTCTATTATTTTTCGTAATGTTTCAACTAAAAAAATTCCCGATCCACATGAGGGGTCAAGTACTTTACAATCATGTGATTTTGCTTGATTCTTAAACTTTTTTTCTACTGTTTCGGAGAGGATGTAATCAACTAAGAATAACGGAGTGTAATATGCTCCCTGATTTTCCTGCTGATCTTGTCCAATGAATAACTCATAAACATTACTAATAAACTCTACTGGGATAATAGAGAAATCGTAAAGATTGAATAAAGATATTTGTCCAGAAGAAACTTCATCTCCCGATAACAATTTAATAATTATTGAAAGACTGCTTGATGAAATCGAATCAATGTCATCATCAGATATTGGAAATAAGTCTCCGTTAAATTTCTTCTTTAAATAGTTGAAAAAAGCTTTAACGTTTCGTTTGTCCGATAAAAGGCTACAAAATTCAGTGTTTGTCCATTTACGAGATGTTCCTTCTTTTTCGAAATCTAATTTTACTTCACGATCAATCAGATAACGTACAAAAATGACTTTTCCCAACAACGAATTTGTGAGTTCAATGGATAAGCCGTTAGCAATTAGCAAATCTCTCGCTGCTTTGATATTGTTTAAAAGATGGTAATCAATACGATTACTATAACTAAAGTCTTTTTGATACTTCTCCCAGGTTTTACCTGTTACGAGTTCGAAATAAGAAAAGTCATTTAGTTTATCTGTTTTACCAAACAATCTCAATGAATCGTCCTCAATGATAAATTCAAATCCATTATAGATTTCTAATGAATCACCCTCTGTAATAATTATAATAGGTGATTCATTGAAATTCCATATTTCTTTGAGTTTTTCCTTCTTATCTGTCGGTGAATCAAAGAATAAAATAAATGGTTTATTGTCAATAGAAAAAAACGCATCCGGTTTAATGACATTATTCAATAGCCTTTCTACACGATTTGAAAACAAACCTTTCCAGTCGTTCTCAGTCGTAATAAAAAGCCCATTTTCTTTTGAAAGATTTAGTTTGTCAAATATTTGATATAGATGTTTCAATTTGCTATTTTAATTAAAATCAAAACTTAATTTCAAAAGTTGAGCTTGACTTATAAATGTTGGAAACATAAGAAAATATTTTATAGACTATATACATGAGAACTATGAAAATTTTAACATTATTACGTTTCAATGGTAAAGGTATGGAATATGTAATAAAGTAGGAGTTATATTTTTAAGTAAAGTTATATTTATACAATAAAGTAGCTTTTTAAAACACAACATTATTTAAGAGTTAGGTTAGGATTCCTTGTACTTCCCCATAGCCTGACAAATGTCATTTTTTTTGATTTAGCGCTTTGCTTAACTTTGTGCATTCAATCTTTTCGATTATGGAGTTGTATAATAAATACGATAAAAGAATCCTCAAGCAGAAGTTAATGGAGGAGGACTTTAAGCGAATTACCATTTCGTTTTATCGCTACGTCATTATTGATGAGCCGGAAGTTTTGCGCGATGAGCTTTATGCTGAATGGGCGGAACTCAATGTTTTTGGTCGCACTTATTTGGCCAAAGAAGGTGTAAATGCGCAAATGAGTGTGCCGGAGCACAATTGGGAAGAGTTTATGCTTCGTCTGCAAGCGCGCAAAATGTTTGAAAATATGCCCATTAAAAAGGCCGTGGAAGACGATGGAAAGTCATTTTACAAACTAATCGTTAAAGTGCGTAAAAAAATTGTGGCTGATGGTTTAGCTGACGGCACTTTTGATGTTACCAATGTTGGGAAACATTTATCTGCCAAGGAATTTAATGAAGCAATGCAAGATCCGAATGCGGTAGTAATTGATATGCGCAACCACTACGAAAGTGAGATTGGTCATTTTGAAAACGCCCTTTGTCCGGAGGTGGATACCTTCCGCGAAGAACTGCCGGAAGTGGAGCGCATGCTACAAGGACAAACGGATAAGAAAGTGTTGTTGTACTGCACCGGAGGAATTCGCTGTGAAAAGGCTTCAGCCTACTTAAAGCACAAAGGATATAAAGACGTGAACCAATTGCACGGCGGAATTATCGACTACGTTAGACAAATCAAAGCTGAGAATTTAGAAAATAAATTTATTGGTAAAAACTTTGTTTTTGATGAGCGTTTGGGTGAGCGGATTTCCGATGAAATCATTAGTGAATGTCACCAATGCGGGAAGCCATGTGATACTCACACCAATTGCGCCAACGACGATTGTCATTTGTTGTTTATTCAGTGTGAAGAATGCGCTGAAAAGTTCGACGGCTGTTGTACACCGGAATGTCAGGATATCGCCAATTTGCCCATTGAAGAGCAACGTAAATTGCGCAAAGGGAAAGTGAAAGAAAATGCACATGCTGTATACAAAAGTCGCTTGCGGCCTAACTTGAAAAAAGTTTTAGCAGCTAAAAAATAAATCTTATTTTAAAGAGATAAAAAATAGAGATATGCCTTTTTACCATAAAGTCGGGAAAATACCCCATAAAAGACACACCACATTTAAGAAAGCGGACGGCTCATTGCATTATGAGCAGTTGTTTGGCACCATTGGTTTTGATGGAATGTCCTCGCTGATGTATCATTTACGTCGGCCAACCATGGTGAAAGAAGTCAAAGGTTCTAAGGATGTTAGACCAAAGGTGGAAGTGGAGAAGAATATGAAGTCGCGTCGCCTAATTGGGTTTGACGTAGCTGCAGAGGAAGATTTTTTAGACAGCCGAAAATCCATCATGACCAACAATGATTTGACAATTTCCTTGGGAGCACCGAAAAAGTCATTGCGTGACTATTTTTATAAAAATACCGATGCCGATGAGGTAATTTTCATTCATAAAGGAAAAGGGAAGTTGCGCACTTTTTTAGGGAACATCGACTTCGGTTACGGAGACTATTTGGTGATTCCCCGAGGAATGATCTATCAAATTGACTTTGATTCGGAAGACAATCGCCACTTAATTGTCGAATCTTACAGTCCGATCTATACACCCAAAAGATACCGCAACCACTTTGGACAGTTGTTGGAACATTCTCCCTTTTGCGAGCGGGACATGCGTCCACCTTCAGAATTAGAAACGCACGATGAGGAAGGGGATTTTTTAATAAAGATCAAGAAAGAAGGCATTTTATACGATTATGTTTATGCTTCGCATCCTTTTGATGTAGTGGGTTGGGACGGATACAATTATCCCTATGCTTTTTCCATCCACGACTTTGAGCCGATTACCGGGCGTGTACACCAACCGCCACCGGTTCACCAAACCTTTGAAGCTGCCGGCTTTGTAATTTGCTCCTTCTGTCCGCGTTTGTATGACTATCATCCGGAGGCTATTCCGGCACCTTACAACCACAGCAACATCGATTCCGATGAGGTCTTGTATTACGTTGATGGTGACTTTATGAGTAGAAATGATATTGAGCAGGGACAAATTACTTTGCATCAAGGAGGTATTCCTCACGGACCACATCCCGGAGCTTATGAGCGTAGTGTAGGACAAAAAGAAACGGAAGAATTGGCGGTAATGATCGACACCTTTAAGCCGCTAAAACTAACAGACGAAGCAATGAAAATTGATGATGGGAAGTATTATTTAAGTTGGCTAGAGTAGAGACTTTAGAGCTTAGAATTTAGACCTTAGAAAGGTTATTAAGTAAAATAAATTGAAGTTCATTGAAACACAGGTATAGAAATCTTAAAATTTGGCAGATGGGAATTGAAATTGCCGATGAAGTTTATCGTTTATTGGAGCAATTTCCAACAGAGGAAAAATTCGGTTTAGTTTCACAAATTAGTCGATCCTCGGTTTCTATTCCAAGTAATATTGCTGAGGGGTCAGCGATGACGGATCAATCGTTTAATCATTATGTAAATATTGCTTTAGGCTCATCATTTGAATTAGTAACACAGCTTATTATAGCAGAAAAAAGGAATTATATAAACGAACAAAATTTAAATAAAATAGAGGAGAAGATTCAAGAGTTTCAGAAAATGGTCATTGGTTTTAAGAAAACACTTAATCCAGATAAGCAGAAGTCTAAACTCTAAAGTCTAACCTCTAAAATCTAGAATTATGGCAAAAGAAGTGAAATCAGTAGAATACGGAATGGAGAAAATTTTTGAGGGAGCTCAGGATTTTCTTCCTTTAAATGGAACGGATTACGTTGAATTGTATGTGGGTAATGCCAAGCAGGCAGCGCACTTTTACAAAACCGCATTTGGCTTTCAGTCGAAAGCATACAGAGGCTTAGAAACCGGTAGCAAAGATTCGGTTTCTTATGTCTTGCAGCAAGATAAAATTCGTTTGGTGTTAACCTCGCCTTTAAGTTCTAAAAATCCGATCAACGAGCACATGGTGAAACACGGTGATGGTGTTAAGGTGATTGCTCTTTGGGTAGATGATGCGAAGCTTTCATGGGAAGAAACCACCAAACGAGGAGCGAAATCTTTTATGGAGCCTACCGTAGAAAAAGATGAGCATGGGGAAGTTGTTCGTGCAGGAATCTATACCTATGGGGAAACGGTTCACATGTTTGTAGAGCGTAAAAATTACAAGGGGCAGTTCTTGCCAGGTTTTGTGGAGTGGAAATCAGATTACAATCCGGAGCCAACCGGTTTAAAGTTTATTGACCACATGGTGGGTAATGTAGGTTGGAATGAAATGAACACTTGGGTAAAGTGGTATGAGGATGTAATGGGTTTTGTTAATTTCCTTTCGTTTGACGATAAGCAAATTCATACTGAATATTCAGCTTTAATGAGTAAGGTGATGAGCAATGGAAACGGTAGAATTAAGTTTCCAATCAATGAGCCGGCAGAAGGAAAGAAAAAGTCTCAGATAGAAGAATATTTGGATTTTTATGAAGGCGCAGGAGTTCAACACATTGCTGTTGCAACCGACGATATTATAAAAACGGTAGGCGATTTGAGAAAAAGAGGAGTTGAGTTTTTATCTACTCCACCCGAAACTTATTATGAACAAGTTCCTTTGCGTTTAGAAGAACACGATCATGAATTGAGGGAAGATTTAGATACTTTAAAAAGTCTTGGAATTATGGTAGATGCAGATGAAGAAGGTTACTTGCTTCAGATCTTTACCAAACCGGTACAAGATCGACCTACCTTATTCTTTGAAATTATTCAACGCATGGGCGCCAGAGGTTTTGGTGCAGGAAATTTCAAAGCTTTGTTTGAATCCATCGAGCGTGAGCAAGGATTGAGAGGAACATTGTAGAGTATAATTAAAGCCAATAAAAAAGCCGAATTTGATTTCAAATTCGGCTTTTTTTTATACGACTAATTTAATTGTTAGTTACTTTGTAACTTAATCCCCAATTCTTTCATTTGCTCTTCATCAAGTTTCGCAGGTGCATCAATCATCACATCTCTGCCTGCATTGTTTTTTGGAAACGCTATGTAATCCCGGATAGAGTCTGTTCCTCCAATGAGCGCACAAAGACGGTCAAAACCAAAGGCAATTCCGCCATGCGGAGGAGTTCCGTATTCAAAAGCATCCATTAAAAACCCAAATTGGGCTTTTGCCTCTTCATCGCTAAAACCTAATAGCCTCAACATCTTTTGCTGCATCTCTTTTTGAGAAATTCGAATTGACCCACCTCCTAATTCAACTCCATTAATGACCATGTCATAAGCGTTGGCCCTAACTTCAGTTGGCGTAGTAGAAAGTTTATCAACATCCTCTGCTTTAGGTGAAGTAAAAGGATGATGCATGGCATGCAAGTCTCCAGTTTCTTCATCTTGCTCTAAAAGTGGAAAGTCAATAACCCACAACGGAGCAAATTTATCTTTTGGGCGTAAGCCTAACTCATTTCCTAAATGCAAACGAAGTGAATTCATTGCAAAGCGACTTTGGTTTGCTTTTCCTGAAATAATCAATAGTAAGTCACCTTTATTCGCCTCCATTCCATTTGCCCATTCTTGCAATTGTTCTGCGGTATAAAATTTATCTACTGAAGATTTAATTGTTCCGTCTTCATTCAGTTTTACATACACTAAACCTTTTGCCCCTACTTGTGGAGTTTGAACATATTTCGTTAGCGCATCCAACTGCTTTCTGCTGTAACTAGCAGCGCCTTTAACATTAATACCTACTACCAATTCAGCCTCATCAAACACCTTAAACCCTTTTCCTTGAGCTAGGTGATTTAATTCGTAAAACTCCATTCCAAAACGAATATCGGGTTTGTCGGAGCCATATTTTTTCATCGCATCGGCATAAGTCATTCTAGGGAATACAGGAAGGTCAACTTGTTTCACTTCTTTAAAAATGGTTTTTACCATTTTCTCAAAAGTGTTTAACACATCTTCTTGTTCTACAAACGACATTTCACAGTCAATTTGAGTGAATTCAGGCTGACGGTCGGCACGTAGATCCTCATCGCGAAAGCACTTCACAATCTGAAAATATTTGTCGTAGCCGGAAACCATCAAAAGCTGCTTAAAGGTTTGAGGCGATTGCGGTAAAGCATAGAACTGCCCTTCGTTCATGCGAGAAGGAACCACAAAATCTCTTGCTCCTTCTGGAGTAGACTTAATTAAATAGGGCGTTTCAATTTCGATAAAATCTGCATTTGCTAAATAGTTTCGCACCGATTGAGCAATCTTGCTTCTTAAGAGAATTTTATCCTGAACCGGCTTTCTGCGTAAGTCTAAATAGCGGTACTTCATTCGAAGCTCTTCACCACCATCCGTTTCATCCTCAATGGTAAAAGGTGGCGTTTTTGATGCGTTTAAAACACTTATAACATCTACATCAACTTCAATTTCACCTGTGAGTATATTTAAGTTTTTACTGCTTCTCTCTCGAACAGTCCCTTTTACTTGAATCACATACTCTCTCCCCAAGGCACGAGCCTCTTTACAAAGCGCCGGTTTATCCTCCATGTTAAATGTCAACTGTGTAATGCCATAACGATCGCGTAGGTCAATAAAAGTTAGTCCACCGAGGTCACGAGATTTTTGTACCCAACCACAAAGGGTAACTTCTTTGTTTAGGTGATTCATTCTCAATTCTCCGCAATGATGTGATCGTAACATAGTTCTCAGTTGAAATTCACTGCGAAATTAGGAAAGCCTTTTTAAAAAAGCACTTTTAAAATGTATGCTCAATATTTAATAATTTCACCAAATCAAGCAAAAAATTATGAGCATACAGCCATTCGACGACAAATACTTCATGAAACAAGCTTTGAACGAGGCAAATAATGCTTTCGACAAAGATGAAATCCCGATAGGAGCTGTAATTGTGTTAAATAATCAAATTATTGCTAGAGCTCATAATTTAACAGAAACACTCAATGATGTAACCGCTCATGCCGAAATGCAGGCCTTTACTGCCGCTGCGGATTACATTGGAGGGAAATATTTAAAAGATTGTACTTTGTATGTTACTTTGGAGCCTTGCGCTATGTGTTCGGGTGCTGCTTATTGGACGCAAATTTCAAAAATCGTTTACGGTGCAGCCGATCAAAAAAGAGGATTACTTTCTACTAAACAGAAACATATTTTTCACCCTAAAACAGAAATTTTTGGCGGTGTAATGGAAGATGATTGCAAAGATTTATTGCAGTTGTTTTTTCAGGAGAAGCGAAAGTAAGTGGCGCAACCCATACAAAATTAGTTATTTAAATAAATTTCTTATCTTGTCCGATGATTTTAAATGATTTAAATTATGCGTACTATCGGACTTTCTCTTGTCTTTTGCTTTGTCGGCTGGTCGGCTACTGCCCAGAACAAAGAACAAATTAAAAATTTAACAGCTTTTGCGGAGGCTTACGGTTATGTCAAATATTTTCATCCTTCTGATGAAGCCAATCAATTAGATTGGAATGCTTTTGCTGTTTATGGAGCAGATCAAGTATTAAAAGCTGATAAAGATGTAGTTGTTAAGCTAAATGAATTGTACAAGCCTTTAGCTCCAACTACTCGTTTTTATTGGGAGAATGACAGAATAACTTATTCAGATGAAAATTTGAATCCGGAAAAGGAAGATGTCTCTGAAGTTACCTATTGGCAACACAAGGGGGTGAGTTTTGGGATGGTAGAAGGAGGACAATCTCCTTATAAAAGCCGGAGAATAAATATTGATAATGAAATTGATGAGTCAGCAAGATTTGGAAATGTAATGTATAAATTTGATGCTGAGTCTTATCAAGGGTTAAAGTTTAGATACACTGCAGCTGTTAAAATGGCTGAATCTTCGGAAGGAAACGGTCAGCTTTGGTTTAGAGTAGATAAAAAAGATGGAAGGCTTGGCTTTTTTGAAAATATGCGTGAGCGACCGATAAAGTCCGATGAATGGAAGAAGTACACCATTGAAGGAACAATTGATCAAGATGCAAAAACGATGAATCTCGGTGCTTTTCTTTTAGCAAAGGGCGAAATGTATTTTGATGAGGCAGAATTGGAAGTGTATCAGAATGAAAGTTGGCAAGAAATAGAATTACCTGACCCTGGTTTCGAAAAAGGGAAAGTTAAAAGCAAATTGAAAGAGGGCTTTTGGTTAGGGAAAGGCTTAGGTTATAAGTTCAGTTCAACAAAAGAAACAGCTTTTAAAGGAAAGTCATGCGTTAGAATTATTTACGAAGGAATGAGCTATACTGAAAAAGGAAAACAGTTGTTTGATGAAAGTATAAAAGCTGGTGAAATAATTGAAGAGGAATTAGCTAAGGGTATAATTGCTCAAATTCCATTGGCGCTATACATTAATGACAATAAAACTTTACCAATAGCCGAAGGAGCAACAGAGCTTGAGGAAAAAATTCAGAAATATGTTAAAGGTAAAAATACTGAGGACTTATCTGTTCGATTGGGAAATGTGATTGTACTTTACGCTTTGATTAAGCATTTTTATCCTTATCTGGAAGTCTCAGAAGCAGATTGGAATATGCTCTTTGAAGAAGCATTGAAAAAGTCATTTGAAGATAGAACTGATGCAGAACATGTGGAAACTCTTCAAGCCTTTACTGCTCCTTTAGAGGATGGACATATTCGAGTTTATGGAAAGTCTTATCAAAGGCACGTTCCGGATATTCGGTGGGAGTGGATCGAGAACCAGCTAGTAATAACTAAGGTGTTGGATGCTGATTTAAGCATTTCTGTGGGAGATGTTGTTGATCAAGTCAATGAGGTACCGGCTGCAGATTATTATCAAAAGTACTTGTCATTGGCTTCAGCTTCTACCCAAAAGTACAAGCAAGTGCAAGCGAACTTCAATAGCCTTTTAGGAGAGGAGAATAGTATAATTAAAATTGAAATTGAAGGCGAAGATCACGAATTAAAGCGAACGCATAATTATTGGGATTACCGGCGAAGTGAAAAGAAAAATAAGATTCAATTTAAATCATTTGACTCAGGAATTAGTTATGTAAACTTGGATGTAATTACCATTGATAGTATACAATCATTGTTGCCGAAATTAGAAGCTAGCAAGGCAATCATCTTCGATTTAAGGAATTATCCGAATGGAAATCATGGAGTAATTAATTTGTTGCTTAAACAAAAAGACACCAACAAAAGTTGGATGCGCATTCCGCAATACCTTTATCCCAATCAAAAAAGCATAGCAGGTTTCGAAAATCACGGTTGGGAATTAAAGCCGGAAAAACCCCACTTAGGCGATAAGAAAATCATTTTTATTACTTCTCCGGCGGCAATTAGTTATGCGGAAAGCTATATGGGCTTTATCGAAGGTTATAAATTGGCCACCATTGTTGGTCAACCAACGGCAGGAACCAATGGGAATGTTAATTCTCTTTACCTCAATGATGGTGTTCAGTTCAACTTCACCGGGATGTTGGTGTATAAGTTCGACGGCAAGCTACTTCACGGAAGAGGAATAATGCCGGATGTTTTGGTGGAGAAAACGATTGCCGGTATTAAAGCAGGCAAAGATGAGTTTTTAGAAAAAGCATTAGAAATTGCCAGAGCAGAAAACTAAAGCAGGCGTAATTTTTATTCCAAAACCGAAGTAAATACGAGGCATTATGAATGGTGATGACAAGGTCTTATTGCAGTTGTTTATCAGGAGAGGGGATAGACAATTAAAATTGAACTACTATTTTTTGAGAGGTTTTGTAGTTCTTTCCAATTACTTGAAAAACATAAGTCCCTTCCTTTAAATTTTTAATATCAATACTTTTTTGATTCCTTCCTTTTTGAACTAACTTACCTGTCAAGCTATAAACTCTGTACTCTTCGAATCCAAAATTTTGGTTAAGCTTTAAATGTATATAATCTGAAGAGGGGTTTGGAAAAACAGAAAAAAACTCATTGCTTGGTATTGTGTTACTAAGGCCGGTGGTTATGCTGTTTTTATATAGATTTCCACCCCAGTCAGTTGCATAAACATTTACACTGTCAACTAGATAAATATTTCCAATATTAGCAGAAGTTGGAATCGAGTCTAGCCTCCAAGAAATACCATAATCTTCACTTATATATAACCTTCCTGAATTGCCACCAATAAATATTGTACTATCGTTCTTAAAGCTTAAGGTATTCATGTTTTGAGTTGGTGTACCCCTATAGTTCCACGAACTCCCTCCATCATTTGAGTAGTAGATATCACCTGAAGTTGTACTTAAATAACCATTTAAGCTGTCAATAAAGTTTACTGACTTAAAAGGAGTTACTGAGTTTGAAAATAGATAATTAAACGTTTGAGCTGTATCTTTAGAAACAGCAAGGAAGCGTTCATTGTTTTGATAGTCTTCTAACAATGTGTAGATGTTTCCATCTTTATCCGCGTCAATATTTAAAATTTGATATTGGCTAGAATCGAAATTAAACAACTGAGTAGAATTGCTTGAATTATAATCCCTTTTCAATAGGTAAGGGCTGGCATTAGGTTGTCCAACTAGAGTCATTCCAACCAATAAAGAGGAGTCTAAGAAAATGTAATTGGACACATATGAATGCCAACCAACATCATTACTTAGGGTCGACCAGCTTCCATTTTTTAATAATTTTGCCTTAACCTCTCCGTAGTTAATGTATATAGCTATCCCATTTAAACTGTCATAAAAGTGATAGTCAAGTATTTGACAACACCCTAATTGTGGTGGGATTAATTTTACTGAGTCAGAAGTAACCCAATCATCTAAAGTTTTCATTATTAATGCACTATTTCCGCCTGGTGGCTGGTTGGTCATTGAATTTATTACTTTGTAACCGTATCCATTCCCATACATTTTTGCTTGATAGCCAATATTGCTAATATAGTTCCATTGCGACCACAAAGTATTAATTGAAAAAAATAGAATGATAAATGAATAAATGATTCTGACAATAAATGTTTTGAGATTAGTACTTTTCATAAAATCCACAATATACAAAAAACTTATTGGTTTAAATTTGAGCTAATTTAATAAATATAAAATAAGTATTCTTTCAGGAGAAATGAAAATGAAGCATAAAAACTAAAGCTCGCTTCATTTGTTCTATCATCCGAGCAAAGATGATTAACTTTGTACTTTCAAATTTTGTAGAATAAAAAACACCTATATTATGTATCCGGAAGAAATGGTAGCGCCCATGAAAGAGGAATTAACCACTGTGGGCTTTGACGAATTATTAACAGCAGAAGCAGTAGATGAAGCAATCAGTAAAGAAGGAACAGCATTAGTAATGGTAAACTCTGTTTGCGGTTGTGCAGCGGCTAACGCTCGCCCGGCAGTTACTTTAGCAAGCAAGCATTCAAAAAGGCCAGATCGATTAACAACGGTATTTGCCGGAGTTGATCAGGAGGCGGTTGCTCAAGCTAGAAAACACATGTTGCCTTATCCACCTTCATCGCCATCGATAGCACTTTTTAAAGATGGAAAGTTGGTTCATTTTATCGAAAGACACCACATTGAAGGTCGACCTGCAGAAATGATAGCCGAAAACTTAACCTCGGCATTTGACGAATTCTGTTAATTAATAAAAAGCACAATTTCTAAAAGCAGGAAGAGCCGTGGCTTTCCTGCTTTTTTCTTTTTTAATTTCGTTGAAGATATTTTTATGGGGTAGGTGCTTGTCAGTTAGAAAAAATAATTCTAACTTCGCAGCCCCATTTTAGGGGATAGTATATTTATTTTATAAGTAAAAGCAAGGAAAGACGTGGATACCTTAAGTTACAAAACGATTTCAGCCAATAAAGCTACCGTTCAAAAAGACTGGTATATTGTGGATGCTGAAAATGAAACCTTGGGTCGTTTGTCATCAAAAGTGGCAAAGTTGATTCGTGGAAAGCACAAGCCTTATTACACTCCTCATGTTGATTGTGGAGATCATGTAATTGTGGTTAACGCAGAGAAGATTCGTTTGAGCGGAAATAAAATGGCTGAGAAAACATACCTTTCTCATACAGAGTACCCGGGCGGACAAAAGTCAATTACGGCTGCTCAATTATTAGCTAAAAAACCAATTGCATTGGTAGAAAGAGCAGTAGTTGGAATGCTTCCTAAAAATCGTTTGGGTAGAGCGCTTTTCGGAAATCTTCACGTAGTAGAAGGAACTGAGCACAAATTTGACGCTCAAAAGCCAAAAGAATTAAAACTAGATTCAATTAAATAATATGGACGTAGTTAACACCATTGGACGAAGAAAAAAGTCCGTTGCTAGAATTTACCTTTCTGAAGGAAAAGGAAATGTAACCGTAAATGGAAAAGATTATAAAGAGTATTTTCCAACAGTTGCGTTACAATACAGAGTTAAGCAAGCATTTGCACTTACTGAAACAGATGGTAAGTACGATGTAAAAGCAAATTTGAGCGGTGGCGGAGTTACCGGTCAGGCAGAGGCTTTGCGTTTAGCTATGTCTAGAGCCTTGGTTGAAGTAAATGCAGAAAATAAACCTAGCTTAAAAGCTGAAGGTTTAATGACCAGAGATCCAAGAATGGTTGAAAGAAAGAAACCAGGTCAGAAAAAAGCAAGAAAGAAATTCCAGTTCAGCAAGCGTTAATATTTCGCTTTTTGACAAGAAAACATACATACCAAACAGTCATCACCGAAAGGTGTGTTTAGTATCAAAATTGCAGAGACTGATGAAAATTTCACTACTCTGCAATTGTTTTTTATCGAACGTAAACACAAATTAAAATGGCAAAGACCGATTACAAAGAATTATTGGACGCGGGTGTTCATTTCGGACACTTGAAAAGAAAATGGCATCCAAAGATGGCTCCATATATTTTTATGGAGAAAAATGGGATCCACATTATTGACCTGAACAAAACAGCCGCAAAGTTAGATGATGCAGCTGCAGCAATGAAACAAGTTGCTAAGTCAGGTAAGAAAATCCTTTTTGTAGCAACAAAGAAACAAGCAAAAGCGGTAGTTGAAAAGCACGTTAAGCCAACAGGCATGCCTTACGTAACTGAAAGATGGCCAGGTGGTATGTTAACTAACTTTGCGACGATTCGCAAGGCAGTTCGCAAAATGTCTCAGATCGACAACATGATGAAAGACGGAACGTTTGATGTGCTTTCTAAAAGAGAAAGATTGCAAATTACTCGTCAGCGTGCTAAATTAGAGCGTGACTTAGGGTCAATCTCTGACTTGAGCAGACTACCTTCTGCACTTTTTGTAGTGGATATCAAGAAAGAACACATTGCAGTAGCTGAAGCTAAAAAGTTGAATATTCCAACTTTTGCAATTGTTGATACCAACTCTAATCCAACGAAAGTTGATTTCCCTATTCCTGCAAACGACGATGCGGCAAAGTCAATTGATAAATTATTGAGCATTGTTTGCAAAAGCGTAAATGAAGGATTGGAAGAGCGCAAAGCAGAAAAAGAAAAGACTAAAGCTTCTAAGCCTAAAGCCAAAACAGAAAAAACTGAAAAGGCTGAAAAAGTAAAAGAAGAGACTAAATAATAGTATTAACGTTTTAATAAAAGGATACAGCAATGGCAAATATAACTGCTGCTGAAGTAAATAAGCTAAGAAAGCAAACCGGTGCAGGCATGATGGACTGCAAGAAAGCCTTGGTTGAGGCTGAAGGTGATTTTGATAAAGCAATTGAGATTCTTCGCAAGAAAGGTCAAAAAGTTGCTGAAAAGAGAAGTGACCGTGATGCTAACGAAGGAGTTGTTATTTCCGGTACTAAAGACAATCAATTTGCAGCTATGATTATGTTGAACTGCGAAACGGATTTCGTTGCTAAAAACGAAGAGTTCGTTGGAGTAGCTAAACAAATCTTAGAGGTTGCCTTAAGCGAAAGGCCGGCTTCTACTGAAGAGTTGAAAGGCTTGAAGTTTGACGACAGTATGACGATCAGTGAAAAAATTACTGAGCAAGTTGGTAAAATCGGTGAAAAAATCGATTTAACTGAATACACTACAGTAAATGGTGAGTATTCTTTTGCATACAATCATCCTGGTAACAGCACAGCTGCAATTGTAGCTTTAAACCAGTCCGGTGATGCAGTTGCAGATGCTGCTAAAAATGTGGCTATGCAAATTGCCGCAATGAACCCGGTTGCTTTAGACGAGTCTTCAGTTAGCGATGAAATTAAAGCGAGAGAGTTGGAGATAGGTAGAGAGCAAGCTTTGAAAGAAGGCAAGCCTGAGCAAATTATTGACAAAATTGCTGAAGGTAAATTGCAGAAATATTATAAAGAGAACACTTTGTTAAATCAGCAATACTTTGTTGATAATAAAATGAGTGTTTCAGAATATTTAAAGTCTGTAAGTAAAGACTTAACGGTGACTGATTTTAAACGATCTTCACTAGTATAAACGATTAAAAGAGAGAATTTAAATTCTCTCTTTTTTTTGCTCATAATTATCTTATTGACTAATAATCTCCGGTAGAAATCAATTAATTTTACAAAAAAAATACGCATGTCATACAAAAGAGTACTCTTAAAACTTAGTGGAGAAGCCCTCATGGGTGATCAGAAATTTGGAATCGACCACAGTCGCCTAAACCAATATGCTAAAGAAATTAAGAGTATTGTTGAAGAGGGCGTAGAAGTAGCCATTGTTATTGGCGGTGGAAATATTTTTAGAGGTATTCAGGCAGTTGATGGAGGAATAGAAAGAGTTCAAGGTGATTACATGGGCATGTTGGCTACTGTAATTAATGGAATGGCATTACAGTCAGCTTTAGAAGAGTTGGATGTTTTTACTCGTTTACAAACAGCCATTAAAATGGAGCAAATTGCCGAGCCTTATATTCGCCGTAAAGCAGTTCGACATTTAGAAAAGGGCAGAGTTGTGATTTTTGGAGCAGGTACAGGAAACCCTTACTTTACTACTGATACCGCTGCTAGTTTAAGAGCAATAGAAATCGAAGCAGACGTTATTTTAAAAGGAACTCGTGTAGATGGGATTTACGATTCAGACCCTGAAAAAAATGCTGATGCAATTAAATACGATAAAATTTCATTTTCTGAAGTGTATGAAAAAGGCTTGAATGTGATGGATTTAACAGCTTTTACTTTGTGCAATGAAAATAAGCTCCCGATTGTTGTATTTGATATGAACACTCCGGGTAATTTGAAAAAAGTTATTTTAGGGAAAGAGGAAGTAGGCACATTAGTAGAGTTTTAAAGTTTAAGAGAGGTAGACTTTAGAGCTTAGAAGTTAGAGATTTTGATTAGGTATGAATTTCCTCCTCACTAAAACTTACTTTATACTCTTTAGCAGCGAAGTGGTCTCGTTTCTTGTCTCTCATTTTTATATTAAATAATCTTTTATCAAGATATATCTACTCTGTTTACTCTTGCAGTAGAAATATAAAAAGAAAGTAAAATTTCTTAATTTCACGCTTTGTAAATAAGCAATTCAATCATGGAGGAAGAAATAGATTTAATACTAGAAAGTGCCAAAGAATCAATGGATAAAGCTATTGATCATTTGGAGAAAGAATTGACAAAGATTAGAGCCGGAAAAGCAAATCCCTCTATGTTAGATGGGATTTTGGTAGAATATTACGGTTCAAATACCCCTTTGCAACAAGTTGCCAATATAGGTACTTTAGATGCGAGAACTTTAACGGTACAGCCTTGGGAAAAAGCTACTTTAGAGCCTATTGAGCGTGCAATAATTAACTCTAACTTGGGCTTAAATCCTCAAAATAATGGGGAAATGATATTAATCAATATCCCACAGTTGACCGAAGAGCGAAGAAAAGATTTGGTAAAGCAAGCTAAAGCTGAAGCAGAGCATGCTAAAGTAAGCATTCGTAATGCACGTAAAGAAGCAAATGACGAAGTGAAAAAGCTTCAAAAAGATGGTTTAGCAGAAGATCAGGCAAAAGGAATAGAAGAAGAGATTCAAGAGTTAACAGACAAATACGTGGCAAAAGTGGATCATATTTTAGAGTTAAAAGAAGTAGACATTATGAAAGTGTAAGCTGAAAAGCATTCAAATATATGAAGCCCGACTGTTGTTGGGCTTTTTTTATTTCTTGACTTTCGTCAAGAATAATTAGTAAGCCATAGTGATACTTTTGTCGTTCAATTCAATTTCAGACTATGACAACAAAAAGTATTTCAAGAGTTACAGCTTTATCGATAATTGTTATGGCAATCGCAGCAGCTTTTGCAATGTCGCAAGTATTTGCCGAGGCATTCATATTAAGCATCGATGAGCTCCCTGTTTTTTTAACTAATTCATCTTTTAAAGCATCCGTAATTGCTTGGTTAATTATTCTTTTATGTGATTTGATGGTAAGTTGGGGTTTGTATTCCTATTATAAAAAACGCAATCATTTAAGAGCAGCTATTAGCGGACTATTTAGACTTTTGTATTCAATTATTTTAGCTTACGGTATTAGTAAGTTGTTTTTAGTATCTCTAGAGTTGTCAAATGATGAATTTAGTGCAGAAATTATTCATCAGAATATTCATTCATTTCAAGCAATTTGGCAATTTGGACTGATTGTTTTTGGCTTACATTTAATCACATTGTCTAAGTTAGTCTGTCAAAAAAAGAAGCTATTAAAACTAATAGCTATTTTGTTGTTTCTAGCGGGAGTTGGATACTTTCTTAGCAACACACTGGATTTGTTTATCGACAACTATGAGTCCTATAGGCCAACTGTTGAAGCTGTTTTTATATTTCCAATGATTTTTAGTGAAATTGGCTTGGCTTTTTGGCTCTTATTAAAAGGAGGTAGAGAGGCTTCAATCGGTTGAAACAATGCGCTTTCTAATTCTACTTAAGGACTCAGCTGTCATTCCTAAAAAACTGGCGACCTGATGTAAAGGAACTCGATTTTGTAATTCACTCCTTTTTTTCAGAAAAGTTAGGTAGCGATCTTTAGGTGAGCTGGTAATAAAGTCTGATAAATTTTCCTTAGTTTGATTTAAGTCATTTTCCAGCATCACCTTTGTTACTTCCATCAATTCCGGAAATTGATTGTAATGTTCTACCTCAGCACCCAATTCTCCTTTAATTAATAAACAATCTTCACTGCACACTAAATAAAAAGTAGATTTAGTTTGGTCAATGAAGTGTTTAGATGAAACTGCAGCATGTTTTTCAGAATAAAAGGCTGTCGTTCTTTCATTACCATCAACAATTTGAAATTGGCGAACCAAGCCTTTTAAAACATAATAACAAGCTTTTGGGACTTCTCCTTCTTTTAAGAGGTAGGTGCCTTTCTTTATTGAAATTGTTGGAATTACCTTAGTCAGTTGCTCAATTTTATCAGCCGAAATTATAGGAAAAGTAGCCAAGAACTTCTTAAGTTCTTCCTTATTTAGGAATTCCTGATCCATAGGATTTATTAAAGTTTAAAAGTACAAATTATACCAATTATGCTTTTAAATGCCTTTTAATTAGGATTGATTATTCTGATTAAAAATGCGCTTAACAAATAGCATGGATTAAATACTGAAAAAAAGAATTAATTTTTAACCGTTAAAACGGTTAATGTATAGCTAGTCTTTTCGCTCAAGTGATTTCAATTGTGGGTTTGTTCACTTCTCATCATGACTCTGAAATAAATCTGAAGCCACGGTTCAAAAAGTGGGTGGTTGTATACACCGAAAAGTTAAAAATCAGCTTAGGATTAATCTACCTTCCAAACATTTTTTCCTCTGGGCAGAGCATCCAAATCTCCTTTACCTGACTTTTCTATCGCATACTCAACTTGTGCTTCAAGCGCTTCTTCGTATCGGTAGCGATCTTCAACGTAAAATACCCCAAATGGGCGAGGTAAGTGTCCTTCCAATGAAGGGTTGTCAAAAAAGTTGGTGAGCAATTGTGCTTTTGTACGATCAGTTTCATCGTGAACCCATAAATCATCTTCGGAAACTTCTTCCAAACTAACAATAACCGGTGTGAAGCCGTCTAGCTTAATTCCTTTGTCGCGATTAGCTCCAAAAATTAATGGCTTTCCATGTTCTAAGTAAAGTGTTTCTTCAGCTTTTGTACCCTTATCTGTAAATACCTCAAAAGCGCCGTCGTTAAAAACATTGCAATTTTGATATATTTCAATCATTGAAGTTCCTACATGCTGATTTCCTCTCAATAAAATTTCTCTTTGGTGTTTTGGATCTCGATCCATGGTGCGAGCAATAAAAGTAGCATCTGCACCTAAGCAAAGTTTTAATGGATTAAACGGATGGTCAATTGAGCCAATGGGTGTTGATTTCGTCACTTTTCCTTCCGGAGAAGTTGGTGAATACTGCCCTTTTGTTAATCCGTAGATTTCATTATTGAACAGTAATACATTCAAGTCAAAATTTCTTCTCAGTAAGTGAATCAAATGATTACCACCAATCGACAAAGAGTCACCATCGCCGGTAATGACCCACACACTTAATTCAGGGCGACTAATTTTTAAACCACTGGCAATGGCTGTCGCTCTTCCGTGTATGCTGTGCATTCCGTAAGTATTCATATAATAAGGGAAACGCGAAGAACAACCAATTCCCGAAATAAATACAATGTCTTCTTTGTCTTTGCCCAAATCCGGCATAATCGACTGCACTTGTTTTAAAATTGAATAGTCTCCGCAACCGGGACACCAACGAACATCTTGATCGGTAGCAAAATCCTTAGGACTTAATTTTACTTTTTCAACATCTTGTACTTCGCTCATACTAATTCCTCCTCGCCTTTAATCGCACTCACAATTTCAGCTGTACTAAAGGGAATTCCTTTAATCTTGTTAATTGCTTTGGCGTCTACTAAAAACTTATCTCTAATAATTTTCACTAATTGACCATTATTCATTTCCGGCACAATTACTTTTTTAAAGCCTTTAATTAATTCACCCAGGTTTTTGGGTAGCGGATTAATGTACCTTAAATGAACGTGTCCAACGGAAAGTCCTTCCTCTTTGCATTCTTTTACAGCATTTTTAATCACACCATAAGTTGAGCCCCAAGAAAGCACGAGCACTTCTCCTTCTTTATCACCATTGTTAATGTTTTGCAATGGAATATCTTCTGCAATTTTATCCACTTTAGCTTGGCGAATTTTTACCATTTTTTCGTGGTTTTCCGGATCGTAGGAAACATTTCCGGTATCAATTTCTTTCTCTAAACCTCCTATTCGGTGTTCTTTTCCAGCCATTCCGGGAATTGCCCATTCTCTTACGAGCATTTCATCTCTTTTGTAAGGCAGGTAGTTTTGATTATTCTCAACAGCAAACTTTGGTTTAATCTCTAAAAGATCATTAGAATTTGGGAATTTCCATGGCTCTGATCCATTGGCAATATAACCATCGGTTAAAAACATTACCGGTGTCATGTGTTCAATGGAAATTCGGCAGGCTTCATACACCATACTAAAGCAATCCGATGGTGAAGCAGCGGCAATCACCGGCATAGGCGCTTCGCCATTTCTACCGTAAATTGCTTGTAATAAGTCAGCTTGTTCTGTTTTAGTTGGCAGTCCGGTTGATGGTCCACCACGCTGAACATTGATAATTAACATGGGCAGTTCCAACATTACACCCAAGCCCATTGCCTCTCCTTTAAGAGCAATACCGGGGCCTGAAGAAGCGGTTACGCCTAATTTCCCACCGAAAGATGCTCCAATAACTGAAGCAATGGCCGCAATTTCGTCTTCAGCCTGAAAAGTGCGAACACCAAAGTTTTTATGCTTTGCTAATTCATGCAGTATGTCTGATGCGGGAGTAATCGGATAAGTTCCGTAAAACAAATCTAATCCCGACTTTTGAGCTGCAGCAATTAAGCCCATTGCCGTAGCTTGGTTTCCCATAATATTTCTGTACTCCCCTTTGTCAAGCTGAGCTGCTTTAACGTTGTAACGAGAAGTGAAAATCTCACTAGTATCTGCGTAATTATATCCGGCATGTAAGACCTTAATATTTGCATCAATTAAGTCGTCTTTTCCGGCAAATTTTTGCTTGATAAACTCCTCTGTTCCTTTTAAATTTCGATTGTACATATAGTACAAGAAACCCAAGACAAACATATTTCTGGAGCGGTCGATTTCCTTTTTTCCCATGCCGCTATCTTCCAGGGCAGCACGTGTCATTTTGGTAATGTCAATTTGAATGCTTCTATAGTCGGCCAAAGTTGAATCTTCTAAAGGACTCACTTCATAACCCGCCAATTTTAAATTGCGCGCATTAAAACCATCAATGTTAACGATTACCGTTCCGTTCTTTTTTAAGCGAGGTAGATTTACCTTAAATGCTGCTGCATTCATGGCAACTAACACATCGCAAACATCGCCGGGAGTGGCGACCTCAACACTTCCAAATTTTAATTGAAAACCGGAAACACCGGCCACTGTTCCTTGAGGAGCTCTAATTTCCGCGGGAAAGTTGGGAAATGTAGCAATGTCGTTTCCAAAAAGGGCGTTAGTGTTGGTAAATTGTGTTCCGGTAAGTTGAATTCCATCGCCGGAGTCTCCTGCAAATACGATGGTTACCTCCCGTTTTTCTTCAATCTCTTTTATCATTCCACGAGAATCTTTTCTAGGCTGTAAAGTTACTTAGAATTAGTCTAAATAACAGAAATAAGTCAAATAGGTTCAGTAAAAAGAAAAAAGATTCTATTTATTGTGAGCTTTAAAAAATAAAGCTCTAAAAATAATCTTTGTATAGCAAACTGTTGTGGAGTAAATAATATTCAACTGTTTATGAATTATTTGTATTTTTGACTCAAATTCAAGTATTAAAAAAATTACTCAATGTTAGAACGGCTTTCTTTACTAATTCTCATTTTAATTCCATTCTTGTCATCTTCACAAATCGCTAAAAAGAAGATAAATTTAGCGCCAATAAACTCCATTAATTCAGATGATTTTTCTGACTTAACTTTTTTAGATGAGCATATTGAAAATAAAAAAGTTGTTTTCTTGGGGGAAAGTCACCATGGAATTGACGACTTCCATCAACTTAAATTTAGATTAATTAAATACCTTCATCAAAAGCATGGGTTTGAGGTAGTAGCTTTTGAAAGCGGTGTAGCCAATATTGGTTATACAGAACTATTCAAAGACTCATTAACAGGCATGGAAATGCTTGCACATAGTTTAATGGGCTTTTGGAGGGTGCCGGTTAATTGTGAATTAATGACCTACTCAAGAGACAACAAACTACATTTATCTGGTCTTGACCCTTTCTCTAAGTCATTATATTTTACAAAAGAGTATTATCACAAATTAGATTTGACTGAGGAGGTAATGAATCGTTTATTTTATGCCGATAGTGCTTTTTCCTGGAGTTACTCACTTGAAAAATCAAAAAGATTTTTTGCTTATAAAAAGGATGGAAGTTTAAAGCAATCTGCCGACTTGGATTCCATTGCAACTCAATTAAAGCATGAATACAGCGAAATCTATAATAAATTAAAGACATCTGATACTTATCAAAATAAAATTCTTCGGCGTGGCATTTTATCAAACTTGCAGATATTAAATAACAGTAATGATTTAAAAAGCCCTTATTACTATGGGAAAAACCAACTAAGAGACAGTAGTATGGCTAAAAACTTAGAGTACTTAATTGATTCACTCTACCCGAATAAGAAGATAATTGTGTTGGCACACAATATACATATTCAGAAAACCACTAATGGAACAACTGTAAAAGGGAAGTTCAAAGGAACTGAAAAAAAACAAGTGTATGATAGTCGATATTCCATTGGCGTTTTTTTAAACTCAAAAATAAAAAGTCAATCTTATGTTGTTGGTTTGTTAGCGACAAGCGGCACCTATACGAACGGGTACAACCCACCAGCTAAAATTAAATTGAAAAGACGTAGTTTGGAAAGAATAATTAACGGCTTTAACTCAAAAGCGGCATTTACACCCACTTCTAAATTAAAAGATGTCAATTACAAGACCTTGAGGTTTAATGTTTATACATATACTAAAGAAGTGGAAAACTTATTTGATGGAATCATTTTCGTTAAAGATGTAAAAGGAATTCGAATAATAAGAAAAAGTGATGGATTTAAGTGTGAGTAGAATATAACACAAGACTTAACTATAATTTTCTATATATCAACCACAATTTCATTTCAATTAAGAAAAAATACTACCTTTAACACAAACTTTACATTACTTTTTATGAAACGACCATGAGTTTTGAGCTGTACCATTAACATTAACAGTTTTTTACAAAATTTTGGGAGTTACATGTGACCTTAAAAACTTTATTACACATGAAAAAAATTTTACTAGGCATCCTAGGCTTCGGGCCTTTACTGATGCATGCGGGTGGTTTTCAAGTCAACCTGCAAGGGACAAAACAAACCGGAATGGGGCATTTGGGTACGAGTTTCTATCTCGGCGCTTCCTCAGCTTACTTTAATCCGGCAATGATGGGCTTTTCTGAAAGCAAGTTTAACTTTGAAGCGGGCGTTTCTCCTTTGTTAGCCTATGCTGCTTACCAAAACCAAGAAACAGGACGTGTTGAACGAACCGATAATCCACTAGGCACGCCTTTTTATTTTTATGGCACTTATAAAATAAATGATGAGTTATCTGCCGGTTTAGCGGTTTATACTCCTTTTGGCAGTTCTGTGGTTTGGGGCGATGATTGGAGCGGTAGAAATCTCATTCAAGACATTAGTTTACAAGCCATCTTTTTTCAACCAACGGTTTCTTATAAAATAAGTGAAAAGTTAAATGTTGGTTTAGGGCTGATTTACGCCACCGGAGCAGTGGAAATTAATCGTGCTATTCCTGCACCCATTGGAGAAAATAATAGTGTTAACCTAAAAGGAAATACTGCTTCTTATGGATATAATTTCGGAATTCACTATCAAGCTACTGAAAAATTGACAGTTGGAGTAACTTACCGCTCAGAAATTGAAATGGAGTTGGAAGGTGGAGATGCTGATTTTAGCGTTGACCCGGCTTTGCGCTCTAATTTCCCCGACACTAAATTTGACGCTACTTTGCCATTGCCAAGCACCACAACTTTGGGAATTGCTTACCAAGCCTCTGAAAAATTATTGCTTTCGGTGGAAGGTAGCTTAGTAGGATGGAGCACTTATGAGTCTTTAGATTTCGACTTTGAAGACAATACAGAGTCTTTAGAAGATTCTGAAAATCCAAGAAACTACGAAGATACAATTATTGTTCGTGCCGGAGCGCAGTATAGCGTTAATGATAAATTAGATGCTCGTTTGGGTGTTTATTATGATCAATCACCGGTAACGGATGAGTACTTTAACCCTGAAACGCCAAGTACAGATAACTTAGGAATTACAGCAGGTTTGAGCTATAGTGTTTCAGAAAAGTTTACAGTAGACGCTTCTTTCTTATACATTTATGGAATGGAGAGAGAATCTGAGTACAAGCCTGCAAACTTTGGCGGAAAGTATCAATCAAGATCATACATTCCGGGCATCGGACTTAATTACAAATTTTAATTTAGAGAAATATGAAGACACGTAAATTATTATATATTCTCCCTTTAGCTGCATTAGTAGCTTGTGAGCCGGAGTTTGAAGACGTAGATTTTAATCAAGGAAGCGCAGACTTTTCGAAAATGGTAGCCGTAGGCAACTCTCTTACTGCAGGCTATCAGAGTAACGCACTTAGTGCAGAAGGACAAATCAATTCGCTTCCAAATATTATTGCTCAGCAACTTAAAGAAGTTGGCGGTGGAGACTTTAAGCAGCCAATGTTAAATGGGTTAGCCGGTAATGTTGGTGCAGGAGTTAATGATGTTTTGTATAATGATGGTAATGGAATTTTATTGCCTGAACTATCATTAAGCTATGTTACAGACTGTCGTGATTCAACTTCAATAGCGCCTACACTTAAAAATCAGCCTTACCCAGCTACTGAAGCTAGTTTTAGGAATAACATTGCAGCAGATGGGCCATTTAATAATGTAGGTGTGCCAGGTGCTCAAATTATCCATCTAAACTTACAAGGTTTTGCTCACCCATCGCAAGGAAATCCTTATTTTGCACGTTTTGCAGCTAGTCCAACCGAAACCGTTGTAGAAGCAGCCATGAAAACCAATCATACTTTTTTCCAATTATGGATTGGAAACAATGATGTTTTAGGCTACGCATTAGCCGGCGGTGAGGAAGGAAGTGCATCAATTACAGCCACTGCAACATTTGGAGCACTTTATGCACAAACGCTGGACTCATTAACTAAAAATGGTCAAAAAGGGGTTGTTGCTAATATCCCTGATATTACTGCTATTCCACATTTTACGACAATAAAGTGGAATGGGTTAAATTTAACTGCACAACAGGCAGCTGCTTTAAACCAAGCTTATGATAATTCTTATAATGCAGGTTTGGATCAAGTTGTTTCCCAAAACGCCGCTTTTGAAGCAGAAGCTAATAGAAGAAAAATAAACTTTTCTGCAGGTGCTAATGGATTTGTGATTGTTGATAACACTTTAACCGACTTAAGTGGAAATGGTTTACCGAGCATCAGACACATTTCTTCTGATGAGTTACTTGTTTTAACAACTCCTCAAGATTCACTAAAGTGTGCGGGTTGGGGGTCTCAAAAGCCAATCCCAGGTAGCTTCCATCTTAGTTTGAGTGAAATTCAAAGAATTAAAGACTATACCACTTCATACAACGCTACAATCAAGAGTGTAGCAAATGAATATCAGCTAGCTCATGTAGATGTAAACAAGCGATTGAATGAACTTAAAGCTGGCATTACCGTTAGTGGCATTAGCTTTAACTCTGAATTAGTAACAGGTGGAGCATTCTCCTTTGATGGAGTTCATCCTAGTACTAGAGGTTATGCAATTTTAGCTAACGACTTTATTGATGCAATTAATCGAAAGTATAATGCCAACATTCCAAAGGTAGATGTAGCTTCTTATGCTGCTTTTGAAGTAGAGTAAAACCTAATTTCACAAACATAAAAAAGCCCGGTGCAGAAATTGCATCGGGCTTTTTAATTTCTATCAATTTTTATTGATTCAACACTTTTGGTGTGCGGATAAAATCAGTGTCTTTATCCGGAGCGTTTTTAAGCGCTTCTTTCTGCGTAATTTCTTGTTTAACTTCATCTTTGCGCATTTCCGTTTCTTCTTCTAACATATATACCAATGGTTCAACACCCTCTGTATCTACCTCACTTAATTTTTCTACAAAGTCGAGAATTCTGTTTAAGTCTTTGGTAATGTTTTTCTTTTCTTCCTCATTAAACTCCAAGCGAGCTAATTCGGCAATTCTATCAACGGTTTTATTATCAACACTCATCAGTCGTATCTAGTTTAGATTGAATCACAGCTCTGGTCTGCTCGCGCAAAGTTAGTAAATCTTGCGGTTCATCAGAGTTGACAATTATTGGAGAATGAATATATACTTTTGATATTCCGGGGCAACTTTTTGCTGTCCACTGCATACTGTCTTCGAGTAATTTCCAGTTGTTTACGAAAGTTATTGGCACAATCGGCATTTTTAGCTGTCTTGCCAATCGGAAAGCTCCATTTTTAAAAGGCTTCATTTTTGGCGCTGTATGCGGAATGGTGCCTTCAGGGAAAATCACCAAATTACTCCCCTTTTCCATGGCTTCTGTCGCTTTTACTATGGATTGATGTGCAGCTTTAGCATTTTTGCGATCCACTAAAATATTCATCTTCTTAAAGAAAATGTTAAATACCGGAACCTTCCCCAATTCCTTCTTTCCAAGGAAAATAAAATAGTTCGGAAAAACAGCATACAAAATCAAAATATCTAAATAGGAACTGTGGTTGGGACAAATAATGTAAGAAGTGTTGTCATCATCCGGAATACTCCCAATCACTTTTATTCGAATACCCACACAAAATAGAATAAACTTTGCATGCTTGCGAATTAAGTTAAAGCCTTTCTTAAAATGCCTTTCGTTTTGCAACCAAACAAAATAAATGGGATAAAGTAGCAATATGCTGATTGCCACCACAAGGAAGAAATAAATTTTCCAGATAAAACCGAACAGCCCTTTTATCCACTTCATTGGCTCAAAAATAGGACAAATTTGTATTTTTGACGCATGGCTAGAATACTTACTGGAATACAAAGCTCCGGAAACAACGGAGAGGTTCATTTAGGAAACATTTTGGGCGCAATTAAACCCGGAATTGAGCTTTCTGAAAAGGAAGAAAATGAAGCATTTTTCTTTATTGCAGATTTGCATTCTCTCACAACAGTGAAAGATGCCGAAGTGCGAAAAAGAAATGTATATGCAGTAGCCGCAGCTTGGTTGGCTTTTGGGTTTGATACTAAAAAAAATGTGTTTTACCGTCAATCGGATGTGCCTGAGGTTTGTGAATTAACCTGGTATTTAAATTGTTATACACCCTACCCAATGTTGGCAAATGCGCATTCTTTTAAGGATAAGTCAGACAATTTATCGGATGTAAATGCCGGTTTGTTTGATTACCCTGTATTAATGGCTTGTGATATTTTGCTTTACGATGCGGAATTTGTTCCGGTTGGAAAAGATCAAAAGCAGCATTTAGAAATGACACGCGATATTGCCAGTAGCTTTAACCATCAAAATGGAGAAACTTTTGTGCTTCCAGAACCATTGATTGATGAGCGTGTAATGGTTATTCCCGGAACTGATGGTAGAAAGATGAGTAAGTCTTACGATAACTACATTAATATATTTCTGCCGGACAAGAAATTGCGTAAGGTGATCATGAGAATTGAAACTGACAGCACACCAATGGAGGAGCCTAAAAATCCAGACAGTTGTAATGTTTTTGCACTCTATAAGTTGTTGGCAAATGATGATCAAATTGCTGAGATGCGTAAAAATTACGAGGGAGGAAACTACGGTTATGGTCACGCAAAACAGGCGCTTTACGAATTAATAGTAGACATTTTTAAATCTGAGCGTGAAAACTATTGGAGGTTAATGGAAAATACCGATGAAATTGACCGCTTGTTAAAAGAGGGAGCCGAAAAAGCTCGAAAAGTAGCTCAGCCGGTTTTGCAAAAAGTGCGTAATAAGTTGGGGTATAATTAAGCAATTGAAAAAATCAGCCTACATAACTATCCTCTTTATTGCATTATTAACTTTGGCTTGTGATGAAGAGTTAGCACAACCCAACTTTGTCGACCAAAATCCGGATGATGTAGAAATTCGAATTAGCAATGAAAGCAATTTTCAATTAGATCATATTCGCTTAAACACCTCTTCCAACGAATGGAGTTATGGTTCTGTATTTAAGAGAGGAAAGTCTTCTTTTAGAAAATATCGTTTCTCTTATCCTTTTTTTGAGCTGTATTTTGAGGTGAATGGCAAAGTTTTTTTCTATGAGCCACAAAGCTATAGTGGCTATAATAAGATTGATGGCGGTAAGTACGAAGCCTTAATTTACGATATTGACACCATCGCGCTAACTTTTGCTTTTCGCTTGGAGGAAGATTGAGTGTTAGCGGTACAATTTTGTAATTTTACCGCAAAGTCGCTGAGAGCGCAAAGGGGTCTTTGTACACCTTGTTTTGCAATGTGTTAACTTGGATTTTTTCAATCAGATCAAAATACATCTTCACCGCAAAACCGCTGAGATGAATTACTTCCTTTCTTAGTTAAATCGTTTACTAACTACATTTTTTCCTCTTCATACTTCTTCATATACTTCCTATATAAATATTTATGAGGATTGTCTAAATCGATTTTTTTGCCGGAGATAAAAGCCAGTAAAAGCTGATTAGTTCGCATGTCTAAAGCATCACCCTCTGAAATAAACAAAGTTGCTTCTTTTCCTACTTCAATGCTTCCCACCAAACTGTCGATGCCTAAAATTTTAGCGGTATTTAATGTAATCATTGAAAGAGCCGCTTCTTTTTCAACTCCATAGGCAATGGCAGTACCGGCGTAAAAAGGTAAATTTCTAGTTCCCATGGCTTCCATACTACCGGAATTTTGTAAGCCCACTAAAATTCCCTTTTTATGTAAAATAGATGGCAGCCGATAAGGTAAGTCAACTGCATCATCTTCATTCATCGGCAAGGAATGAACTCTTCTCAACAGCACAGGAATATTGCGATCTTTAAGCAAATCACTCACTAAGTTTGCTTCATTGCCTCCCACTAAAACAACATCTAAATCAAACTCATCAAAAAAGTAAATGGCATCTGTTATCTCTTGAACTCTTTCTGCATGAAGGTATAATTTTGCCTTTTTCTCAAAAACAGGCTTCATCGCCTCAAAACGAATATTTTTTTCTAAGTGAAAATCTACTTTTCGATAGGCATTTGCTTGCTTAAAAAAATCTTTTAATTGCTTTATTTCACTGCGATAATTTTCTTCAATTTTTGCTCTTTTCTTTTCATCCTCCCAGCTGTTCTTCAAATAAATATTTGGCCAATTTAAATGAATTCCATCATCTACTTTTAAGGCGGCATCTTCCCAGTTCCAACCTTCTAAATTAAATACGCTAGAGCTTCCGGAAATTCTGCCGCCTTTGGGTGCAGCTTGAGCCAATAAAACGCCATTACTCCGAACAGTAGAGCTAATTCTTGATTCAGTATTGTAGGCAATTAAGGATCGAACATGTGGGTTCATTTCTCCAACGTCATCAAAGTCGCGACTTGCCCGAACAGCATCAATTTCTACCAAACCCAAACGAGAATTGGGCGCAATAAAGCCTGGGTACAAGTGCTTTCCCTCCAGGTGGATGATGGTATCGTATTTTGTCGAATCCATTCTGGCATCAATGGCTGCCATTACCAAATCAATTTTCCCATCTCTAAGGCCAATTGCGGAACGAGGAATCACTTCTCCATTGCCTAAGTGTGCAGTTGCTCCCAACAATAAAATCGACTGCTTTTGCTCGCTTGCCGGCTTAGGCAACTGCGCATTTACTAAAAAGGTAGAAAGTAGCGCCAAAAGCAGTAAATTACTCTTCCAAAGTATCGCATTCATATAATTTGTTTTTTTCTTTTTTCACTTTTTGAGTTTCTTTTCCCTTTTTCTTCTCGGCTAACATTAAAGCTATAATTCGCTCTCTCTCTTTTACAACTGCCTTTCGCATGGCAGCATCTCTTTCTTCATCGTAATAAGGAATTCCATCAATGTAGTTTTGCTTTACCTTTGAGTAAACCGACAAAGGGTGTCCGTTCCAAAGCACCAAGTCAGCATCTTTACCGGCTTTTATACTTCCCATTCGATCATCTAAATGGAGCATCTTTGCAGGATTTAAAGTCACAAACTTCCAAGCTTCTTCTTCTGAAATTCCACCGTATTTTACCGCTTTTGCCGCTTCTTGATTTAAGCGTCTTCCCATTTCTGCATCATCGGAATTAAATGCGGTTAAAACACCTTGTTTGTGCATAATCGCTCCATTGTATGGAATGGCATCATTCACTTCAAATTTATACGCCCACCAGTCTGAGAAAGTAGAACCGGCAGCTCCATGTGCTCTCATTTTATCAGCCACTTTATAACCCTCTAGGATGTGAGTAAAAGTATTTACCGTAAATCCCATAGAGTCGGCAACATGCATCAACATATTAATTTCTGATTGAATATAAGAATGACAACTGATAAATCGATTGCTGTCCAATATTTCAGCTAAAACCTCAAGCTCTGTATCTCGCCGAGGTGCGGCGGATTTCTTTTTTTGCCGTTTGCTTTTGGCATTATACAGTTCCCACTCTGCTTGGTATTCTTTAGCACGAATAAAAGCGTCGTAAAATACTTGTTCAACTCCCATTCGCGTTTGTGGGAATCGAACCGCATTGTGATCACCCCAATTTGTTTGTTTTACATTTTCACCTAAGGCAAACTTGATGAAACCTTTTGCGTCATTTATCAGCATTTTTTGAGGTGTTTGCCCCCAACGTAATTTAATAATGGCCGACCTTCCCCCGATTGGGTTTGCCGAGCCATGCAGTAGTTGAGAGGCCGAAACTCCGCCTGAAAGCTGACGATAAATATTAATATCGTCAGAGTTAACAACATCCTCAATGCTTACTTCAGCGGTAACCGCTTGTCCGGCTTCGTTTACTCCGCGACTTATGGCAATATGAGAGTGCTCATCGATTATTCCACTGGTTAAATGCAAGCCTTTGGCGTCAATTTCTCTTACTTTATCTGCTAGCTTGGGAAACATTAACTTAAGGTCAATTTTATGTCCCAACATCAAGATTTTCCCTTCATTGATTAGGACATCGTAATTTTTTACAATTCCTTCTTTTTCATTTGTCCAAACGGTGGTATTTCTAAAAATAATGGGTTCAGCTTTCGCTGGAATGCTGTCCCAGCCGTAAGCCATGTTCGGAAAATGAATGGCCGCCAACTCCTTGTTATTAGTCGAATCTATTTTGGCATCTGTACTATCCGTTTTTTCAACTTCTCTTTTGCGAATTGCTCCCCAGTCATGACACTCCCCATCAAATGTTGATTTTCCACTCCAAATTCTACTTTGTCGATCACTAACACTTCCACTAAGGCGATATAATTCATCCTGAAAATGGAACGACAAGCTAATGCGATTGCCTTCTAATTTAATATTTGCTTTTGAAAATTCATCTTTGCCTTTTTCTGCTACAGCCGCTTTAAGTTGATTTAATTCCCCGCTCACTTTTAAGTCAAATTGACGAACTCCGTGAATATTTAAGCTATAAAGTCCTCTAATATCAATTATATCTGATATATTAATCTCAAACTCTTTTCCTTTCACCCAATTTGAGTAAAGAATAGTTTTTTCGTTAAAAAGCGTATCAGAACTAATAATAAAATTGGCAAACTTGCCTTTTTCAAGGCTTCCCAAAATGGAATCAACTCTCAATAGTTCGGCCGGAGTAAGTGTTAAAGCTCTTATAGCTCTGTCGTGACTTAATCCTTTTTTAATAGAGCGACCTATATTTTCAAAAAAGCTTTTTTCATTTTCAATTTTATCTGCGCTAATGCTAAAAGTGATCTCTTCATTTTGCAAGTGAACCAAATTCTCATCTGCCTTTTCCCATTCTTTCATTTTGGCTAAAGAAAGCTGTAAAGCATCATAAGGGTCACTTACGTCGTATGGCTTTGGGTAGTTTACAGGAACAATCAGCGGAGCTTTTGTGTTTTTTAGCTCATTTAAACGTTTGTAATCGTCTCCCGTTGTTTTAATAATAAACTGAAAACCTAAAGTATCTCCTAACAAATCCGCTCTTAGCGTAGAAAGTTGACTGCCTACTTCAATTATTTTGGGCAAGCTTTTTTGATTATTCACAGCCACTAAAGTGGCATTAAAATCTCTTTCTTCAGGATTCTCTGCATACCATTCAGCATCATAATGCAATTGGCGAATCAGAGCTATAATTCCCATAAGAGAAGTGGGGTATGTTTGTTTGGACTTTCCCTTAAAAAAAGAATACTGAGCAGCGGCTTTTGGAAGTATTGTCCATTCATCTTCATCAGTATGTAGAGCTACTAAAGCAGAAGTCCCGCGATGAATTCCATCGTTTTGATGGGTTAAAGCACTACCGAAACCCATTTTTCGAAGTTTCTTTGCTTCTTTTTCATTGTAATTAAAAAGTTCAAAAGCATTTTGCTCAGCTTTGATCGCTTCGTTCCAATAGTAAGGACCTTTCTTTTTAGAGTTTAATTGTGGACTTCTGTCATTTTGTTCATTTTTATACTCTTCAATCCCATATTGCGAATGCATTTCAATAAAAGAAGGGTAAATAAACTTTCCTTCTAGATCCTGCACCACACAATTTTTAGGAAGCTCAATGGCACTTCCTAAATCAACAATTTTGTCGTTTTTAATAAGAAGTGTAGCATTTGACAACCACTTGCCTTCGCCTACATAAATTTGAGCATTTGTAAAAGCCGTGTAGTGATTTCTACTATCTCTGGTTCCGTTTACCGGCTCCCAATCTTGCGCATTTAACTGAAAAATACCGAGAAAAAGGATAATTGTGATAAGTGTTCGCATAGGAAAATAAAAAAATCAAAAGTACCAAAACAAAGGTTGTGAGGGGAAGGTTTAGGTGTTTTCCACAGCTGAAGTTTCTTTTAGATGCAAGATCGCTTCGCTGTTAGAAGAGAGTGAGTTGGAGAAAAGATGAAGGATTAAGGTTAAAGGCTTTTTCTTTCAACTTTCCTTTTTTCAAAGCCCTGAAAGGGCGACATCTAATAGCCGGGTACGTAAGTGCCCGGATAGAATGAAGAGAGTTGATGTAACTTTTGGCGACATTTTGTACCAAAATGATGACAAAAGTGAATGTGAAGCTCTAATTTTTAAACATTAAGAAGCAAGATTTAATACAACTTCGTTGAAATAGTTAAAGCTGAGGTTTTAACCACGAAGGACGCTAAGCACGCTCATAGAGCTCAAAGTGAATGTGCTATTGTAAAAGCCGGCGAAGCAAAAACCAATTCTCACCCAAGCGAGAAAAGTAATTTCAATATTTCATTCCATACTCCCCACTTGACATTTGAAATTTGCGATTTGAAATTTATACTGTCAAAAATTATTTAGCTTAATAAAGAAGATTGTAAATCAACGTATCGATTTAGTTATCTTTACCAAAAAAATTAAGCTATGTACACAGGAATGTTACACCTTCATAATCTATTAAGATACGCCATTGTAATTCTGCTTATTTGGGCAGTAGTAAAATCATTTATTGGTTGGTTTGGCAAAAAAGAATACACTGCAGCAGATAATAAAGTGAGTTTGTTTTTGTTGATTTCTGCTCATTTACAATTGCTGATTGGATTGGTACTTTACTTTATGAGCCCTGTTGTTGAAACCGCACTTAGCGATTTTGGAGGAGCAATGAAAGATCCGGTATTGCGTTTTTGGGGCGTAGAGCACATAGCCTCAATGGTAATTGGCATTGCGATAATTACCTTAGGTAGAATTATGGCGAAAAAAGGCAAAACAGATGCTACTAAATTTAGAAGACAAGCCATTTACTTTTTATTGGCAATGGTGTTGATTTTTTCTGCAATTCCTTGGCCTTGGTCGGCTATTTCTAGAGCTTGGTTTTAAGCTTTAAACATAGCGGAATGCTTACCTTTGTATAATATGCATCACCCCATTACTACAGAAGAAAAAATTGAAAATGCCGTACTTGTTGGAGTAATTACTCAGGAACAAGATGAGCAGCAAGTTGAAGAATATTTAGATGAGCTGGCTTTTTTAGCAGAGACGGCAGGCGCTAATGCGGTAAAACGCTTTACGCAAAAATTAAATGCGCCACATCCTAAGAGTTTCGTAGGCACAGGCAAATTGCAAGAAATCATCGATTATGTGAAAAAGAATGAGGTTGGTTTAGTCATTTTTGATGATGAACTAAGCCCTTCACAAACTCGAAATATCGAGAATTCTTTTAAGGAGGTAAAAGTTTTAGACCGAAGTAATTTGATTCTCGACATTTTTGCCAAAAGAGCGCGAACGGCTGCGGCTAAAACGCAAGTGGAGTTAGCTCAATACGAATATTTATTGCCTCGACTAACCCGCATGTGGACTCACCTTTCTCGTCAGAAAGGGGGAATTGGAATGCGCGGTCCCGGTGAAACGGAAATTGAAACGGATCGACGAATCATTCGTGATAAGATTGCTTTGTTAAAAAGTAAACTAGCTAAGATCGACAAGCAGAAGGAAACCCAACGTAAAGGTCGTCAGCAAATGATTCGTGCGGCTTTGGTAGGCTACACTAATGTGGGGAAATCTACTTTAATGAACTTGCTCTCTAAATCTGAAGTATTTGCCGAAAACAAGCTCTTTGCGACTTTAGACACCACCGTGCGCAAGATTGTGGTAGGTAATCTACCTTTTCTACTTTCAGATACCGTTGGATTTATCCGCAAGTTACCTCATCACTTGGTAGACTCCTTTAAGTCTACTTTAGACGAGGTGCGCGAAGCCGATATTTTATTGCATGTGGTTGATATCTCTCACCCCAATTTTGAAGAGCAAATTCAAACGGTGAACGAAACACTTGCGGAAATGGGCGCCAAAGACAAGCCCACCATAATGATCTTTAATAAAGTGGATGCTTACACTTATACCAAAAAAGAGGAAGACGACCTTACACCGGAGACTAGAGAAAACAGGAGCTTGGATGATTTAAAGAAAAGCTGGATGGCAAAAGAAAACTACCCTTGCATCTTTATTTCAGCGCAAAAACGAATCAACTACGAAGAGCTTCGCGACTTGCTTTACGAACAAATTAAAGGATTGCATTTAAAGATTTATCCGCATCGATTGTTGTATTAGAAATAAGTCCGTACAGCAAACTCAAACTGATCCATAAAAATTTGCTTCATAGGACTAATGTTGTTCTGCTCATAAAAAATTAACATGGCTTTTTTATAATCAATTGCCTCTACTGTTCTAAAAGATAGCGGGCAAATTTCACTTTGTATTAAAAGCGCATTGCTCAAAATTCTTGCTGTTCGTTTGTTCCCATCAACAAAAGGCTGAATGTAGGACACAAGCACTAAGCAAAGCAATTCTTTTTCAAAGGCGTTTTTTCGTTGATTGATTAGCTTACAACTTAGCTCTAGCGCTTCTCTTATTTGGAACTCATTATCCAAAGGAGAGTAATTCGTGCCGGTTATGCCCACCTTTCGTTTTCTTAAATTTCTGTTGATTGGCAACTCTTTAACTAAAATAGAATGCAATTCTTCTATTTTAGCAACAGTTAACTGGTCAAAGTAGTCCTTCGCTTCAACAACATAGTCAATTGCCTCTTTGTGATTGAGCAGCATAGTAGCCTCGTCCTTGGTCTTTCCGGCAGCAGTTTTACGCTCTTTTAATAATTGTTCCGTTTCTAAAAGTGAATATGTATTCCCTTCAATCTGTGAAGACTTCCAACTCAAATCAATGGCAAGACGTTCTAATTCTTTTATGTACTCATCTGAATCTAAATTTGCCACCTTTTGTCTAAAACCTATTTGTAAATCAGTCAGTTTAGTTAACTCCTGATCCGTAAATAATTCCAATGTAGGGAACAATTCTTCTAAAAGATTGAAATTAAATCTTTCATTAATAATTCTCTCATCAATCTCTTCATCAAAGTATGTTTCCATATCAATGGGATAAACAATGCTAAAGTGAGGTGATAAAAAATACTTTGTTGCTTTTCCTTTACCTGCAATAGAAACATATTGCAGATTAACCAACTCTTTAAGGATTCGTTTTACCGTAGCATAACTTATTTCAGACGCTACCGCCTCAAACACCTCTTTTGACGAAAGCTTTTTATTTTGCTCTAGTACCTTTATTATTAATTGTTGATTGTAGTCAAGATCCATTTGTAGCTCATTGTTTCTTCAAATATAGCTCAAATATCGATATTTTGAGCTATATTTTGGATTAATTTGAGCTTAAAGACGAAAAAGCTAAACTAATTACGGCTTTTGACCTAAACTTTGTGCTAGCAAACTCAACTTAATCCGAGGCAATGATGCAAATACCGTTACAACATTTCAATTAAATTCGCAAAAAGTTGTGATATTTTGCGAAAACTATGCAAAAGCCTGCAAATCGGTCAACTTCTTATACACCCCGCCTTGAGCAATTAAATTGTCGTGGGTTCCGCGCTCTACAATTTCTCCATCTTGCATCACGACAATTTCATCGGCATGTTGAATGGTAGACAGACGGTGTGCAATGACAATGGAAGTTCGGTTCTCCATCAGTTTATACAAGGCATCTTGCACCAATTTTTCAGATTCGGTATCCAAAGCAGATGTGGCTTCATCCAAGATCATAATAGGTGGATTTTTTAAGACCGCTCTGGCAATGCTGATGCGCTGTTGTTGCCCGCCGGAAAGTTTCCCTCCACCATCACCGATATTAGTCTCATAACCTTCCGGTAGTTTTTCTATGAAATCATGCGCATTGGCAATTTTAGCTGCTTCAATAACCGCTTCCTTAGTTGGGTTTTCTACGCCTAGTGCAATGTTGTTAAAAATGGTGTCGTTAAATAAAATGGAGCGTTGCGAAACAATGCCCATTAAGGCTCGAAGATCTTTTATTTTATAATCTCTAATGTCTTTGCCATCGATAAAAACTCCTCCTTCCACCGGATCGTAAAAACGCGGCAACAAATCCACCATGGTCGATTTACCCCCACCGGACTGTCCCACCAATGCCACCGTTTTTCCCTTGGAAACTTTGAGGTTGATGTTTTTCAACACCTTTGTTTTTTCATAAGCAAAACTCAAATTTTTATACTCAATAGAATCTTCAAAAGTATTTATCGGCTGAGCATCCGCCTTATCTTTAATCTTGTTTTCGGCTTGTAAAACCATTTCAATGCGTTCGGTTGAAGCCGCTCCTTTTTGGATGTTGTAATAAGCTGTTGAAAGTGATTTTGCGGGATTTAGTAATTGGGAAAACATGGCAATATATCCTAAAAACTCTTCAGCACTAAACTCAATTGCAGGGTCAACAACCATTTTACCACCATACCAAACTAAAATAACCATGACTAAAGCCCCTAAAAACTCACTAGTTGGCGAAGCCAAGTCACGCTTTCGAAACATTCTAAGCATGGTGTTTCTATAGATGGTATTAATGCCATTAAACTTTTTATTAGCTGCTTCTTCGGCATTAAACGCTTTAATGATTCTCAAGCCGCCTAAAGTCTCCTCTACATTAGAAAGCAGCTCACCCATTCTAATTTGCAATTTAGAAGAGGTTCGCTTCAAGCTTTTTCCAATTTTCCCAATAATAAGTCCACTTATAGGCAATAAAATAAATGCAAAAAGCGTGAGTTCTGCATTCAAGGTTAACATGAAAATAAGAGACATGACAATACTAATCGGGTCACGGAAAACCATTTCCAAGGAGTTCATGATCGACCATTCAATTTCTTGAACATCTCCGGTAATCCGACTAATGATATCGCCTTTTTTCTCCTCAGAATAAAATGAAAGAGGAAGTACTAAAATCTTACTGTAAACTTGCTCCCTTATATCTCTCACTACTCCACTACGAATTGATGCCAAGAAAAATTTGGCAAAATAGCGAAATAAGTTTTTTAGAAAAAATAGTATCGCGATGATAACGCAGATATAAAATAAGGCGCCCTCTACTCCAAAATCGTCAATGTAGGGTGTAATTTGATAGTTAAACATCTCCTTTACATAATCAGAACTGAACCTAAATTCAGGCTGTTCAGTTACACGATCAGCTCGATTCATTATTACAGAAAGAAATGGAATAAGAGCAAGGATTGAAAGCAAATGAAAAATCACATGCAATATATTAGAAACTACACTTAACCAAGCTAATCCTTTGTAAGGAACTATGTATTTTACGATTTTTAATAAACTCTTCATCGGTATGTTTTAAACGTCAAGCAACTCCCAATTTTTAAAGGGAAAAAAGTGTTTTCCACCATTGAGCGTGCGCTCCAAAAAGGAAATGAATCTATATTTTGTTTTTTCGTGTTTGAATTTAGGTCGATTGGGCTTTTGATTGGTAGTATAATTCAATTGCTCGCCCCAACTAAAGTCTTTCATTTTTTCTTTCATCACCGCCGGATGCGTTTCGGTAAACTTCGGCAGGTTTTTCAACGAGCCGTAGTCAAACTCCTGCTCTCTTTCTTTGTATAGCGCCTCGGCTTTTTGATCGCCTTTGTGAATGCTGTCTAAAGCCTTTTTCTTACTTTGCATATAACGCGGTGGACGCACCCAGCCGTAATGATAGATATAAGCATCTACTTTGGCCACCTTTAGTTTATGCGTCCCTTCTTGTTTGCGGTAGCTCTTGCCGTCAAAGTTTGGGATTCTCCGAAAGGATTGCGCCGATTCAAAAGAATGGATATCCGGCTTGTTTCGAACAATTCGAATTTCATTTTGATACCAACCGTGATGATTAATATAGTGTTTGTAATCACCAAAAAAGTGTCGGTATTTAAACAACAAACCTTCTACTTCTTTATTATTCAGCAACTCTTCGCAGCGCGCTTGGATGACAGGCAAGTACTTTTCGTGAACTACTTCATCTGCCTGAACATAAAACAACCAATCGCCGCTGCAGTGTTGCATGGCAATGTCGGTCTGGTGTGCATTTTCAGTTCCGTTTGGAAACTTCTCCGTATCCCATTCGGTCTCGATAATTTTTAGCTTGGGAGAATTAATGCTTTGTAAAATCTCCTTAGTATTATCGTCGGCATCTCCTTTGCCCAACACAAATACAAATTCATCGCAAATGGGTAAAATCGACAGAATCGACTCTTTGATGGGGTAATATAATTTAGAAACATTTCTTCCGAAGCTAAATCCGCTTATCTTCATGCATGAAAAGATTTTATGCGAAATTAGTTTTTTTGAAGTTAACTGGTAAATTTGATTCCAGTTGGTTCGTTGCGCGCAACGAACCAACTGTTAATTGAAATACTTTAAAATCCTTATTCCCTATTTTTTTAAATACAGAGTATATTATCAAAACTTAGGTTTTAATTGAATATGGAGCCTCGATTAATAAACGCTCATTAACTTATAATGCAGTGAAGAATGAAATTAGCATAAAGCTTTTTCCGGTGGAGAAGAAATGATTTTATTTCATTAAATGAAGCAAACACCTACTATAGCCCACATCAGGCAGTCGCTACATCTGTATGCTGCCTTTTTTCTTCATCTTTAATCTTTTATCCAATCAGATCTTACTTCTAATATTTTTCCTTCGACTTCTCCAAGATTTTAACATTCAAAAGACAACTAATTCCCTACTCAACCAACAGCCGTTGAATAATCTTAACTTTGTGACCTATGGAAACGATACGTCAACAAAAAATTGCTCGACTACTACAAAAAGAAGTAGGGGAAATTTTTAACAAAAGTGAAGTAGAGCTCATAAAAGGCACTATGATTTCGGTTACTCAAGCAAGAGTGAGTCCTGATTTAAGCATTGCAAAAATTTATTTGAGTTTGTTCCCGGCAGACAATAAGCAAGAAGCCATTGAAAGTATTCGCAAACAAGCATCGGAAGTGCGTTATGTTTTAGGTAAAAAAGTAGCTAAACAGTTGCGCCACATTCCTGAACTTCACTTCTACCTGGACGATTCTTTCGACTATGCAGAAAAAATTGATGAGCTCTTAAAATAAGCCTGTGAATTTTCCATTTTACATTGCCAAGCGCTATTTAATTTCCAAGAAATCGCAAAATGCGATTAACATTATTTCTTGGGTTTCTGTAATTAGTGTAGGCATTGGAACTTTTGCTTTGGTAGTTGTACTTTCTGCCTTTAACGGCTTAGAAAGCTTAGTTGAATCGCTCTTTGAATCGTTCGATTCCGATATTCGAATTGAAGCTAAAGAAGGGAAAGTCTTTGATAGCAAAACCATTGATTATGAAAAACTCACTAAGGTAGAAGGCCTTGAAAACTACAGTCTTGTTTTAGAAGAGGTTTGCGGTGTGCGCTATCAAAAACAACAGACCGTGGCTACTATTAAAGGGGTTGAGCCGGCATTTATGGAAATGAGTCAGCTCGATAGCATGATGATTGAAGGAAATACAGAACTTGTTCGCAATGGTATTCCTTTTGCCATATCGGGTTATGGGATTGCTTCTTCTTTGGGGTTATACATGAGTAAAGCTCCCGACAACCTTACAATCTATGCACCAAAAAGAGGCCGAGTAAGCACTATAAACCCCATGCAGTCGGTTTATCAAAAGCTAATTGCAGCAGGTGGTACTTTCTACATCAGTCCTGAATACGATAATAAATACATTGTAGTACCGCTTAGCTTTGCTCAAGATTTATTGGATTATAAAAGTGAAGTCACTTCTATTGAAGTAAAAGCAGAAGCCGGTTACGATTTAGAAAAAGTAGGAGCTGAAATTGAAACACTTCTAGGTAATGGTTTTGAAGTTACCAACCGCTACCAATTTAATGAAATTATCTATAAAACCAATAAAACCGAAAAGTGGATTACTTTTTTGATATTAGTTTTTATCCTAATTATTGCGGCATTTAATATTTTGAGCTCTTTGAGTATGCTGATTATAGAAAAGAAAAAAGACATTTTTACACTAAAGAGTCTTGGAGCTAAAAACTCTACAATTCGGCAAATATTTTTTATTGAAGGCTTGTTAATCAACCTTAGTGGTGCAATTGCAGGACTTAGCTTAGGAGTAATTCTCGTTTTACTTCAAGAACATATTGGTTTAATTCGACTTGAAGGTGGAATTGTAGAGTACTATCCGGTAGAACTTAAAGTCACCGAACTATTTTACATCCTACTCACCGTTTTAATCATAGGCTTTTTAACTGCTTGGTATCCGGTGAGAAGTTTAACGAGGGTTGAGAAAGGCTAAGTTATACCAATTGATTATAGAAGCAAGAGGCAAGAAGCTAGATTTAAGATTGGACAGATAAAGGGTTAAAGATGAAGGATAAAGGTTGAAAAAGAGTGGTGGATCTATTTTCTATACTCTCTTCTCTATTTTCTTTTTAAGTGAGAGTGATTGCAATTATTCATTCCGCATTTGACATTTCACGTTAGTCATTGTCAATTAGTAATTAAACCACCAACTCTCCATCAAAAGAATTTTTGATTTCCTCAAATGTGCCAAGCAAGTCATCAAAGTTGTCGTGAGTTACCAACTTCATGCGGTGCTCTTTAAAGTGGGGAATTCCTTTAAAGTAATTGCTGTAATGTCTTCTCATTTCCAGCACACCAAGTTTTTCACCTTTCCATTTTACTGACATTTCTAAATGGCGCTGAGCAGCTTCAATTCGCTCATGCATTGTAGGCGGAGCTAATAACTCTCCGGTTTTCATAAAGTGTTTGATCTCTCGAAATATCCATGGATAACCAATGCTTGCGCGACCGATCATCACACCATCAACTCCATATTTTTGCTTTTTTTCAAGGGCAATTTCAGGAGAAAAAACATCGCCATTTCCAAAAACAGGAATGTGCATACGCGGATTATTTTTCACCTCGGCAATCAGGCTCCAATCAGCTTCTCCTTTATACATCTGCTTTCTGGTTCTTCCATGAATTGAAATTGCCTGAATCCCTACATCTTGTAAGCGTTCTGCAACCTCTACAATGTATTTAGAGTTTTCATCCCAACCCAATCGAGTTTTAACAGTAACCGGAAGTTTTGTCGATTTTACAATTTCTGCAGTCATGCGTACCATTTTGGGAATATCTTGCAAAATTCCTGCTCCGGCTCCTTTACAAGCCACTTTTTTCACCGGACAACCATAGTTAATGTCAATGATATCCGGATTAGCTTGCTCAGTTACTTCCGTAGCTTGCTTCATAGAATCAATCTCATTCCCGAAAATCTGTATTCCGATGGGACGCTCGTACTCAAAAATATCTAACTTCTGTACACTTTTAGCAGCATCTCGAATTAAACCTTCGGAAGAAATAAACTCCGTATACATCAAATCAGCTCCTTGTTCTTTACACAAAGCGCGAAAAGGTGGGTCACTCACATCTTCCATTGGAGCAAGCAATAAAGGGAATTCTCCCAAGTCGATATTTCCTATCTTTGGCACGCTAAAAATTTTCTACAAAATTAAGAATTAATCCATAGTTATTAAGGTGATACAACTTAGGGGAACTGTTTCCAAATTACTCGTTTTATTAGGCTTTTGCCTCTTCTTTGGCGGAGTTTTCGCTCTAGCCGGAGTGGCTTTAGCTAAGCCTTTTTTCGGTCTTTCAATAGAAGAAGCTTCAGATTTACTGAGTAATATTGACATGGAAAGTATTGGAGTGCTCAAGTTTCTCCAACTTTTTAACACCTTGGGTTTGTTTATTATTCCAGCTATTCTTTTTAGTTGGTTGTTTATTCAAAAGCCAATTGAGTCACTAAAGTTAAATAGAGCTTTATCGATAGAAAACATTGTTTGGATAACGATTTTGTTTTTTAGTCTCATTCCTATAACCAATTGGCTAGTTGAGCTAAATGGCAATATGCAGCTTCCTGAAATCCTAAAAGGTGTGGAAGAGTGGATGAGGAGTTCTGAAGACCGAGCAGCCGAGTTGACAAAGGCATTCTTGCAAATGGACAATCTTAATGACCTTCTCTACAATCTTTTTCTAATTGCCGTATTGCCAGCTATTGGAGAAGAGCTGATTTTTAGAGGAATTATACAGAGAAGTATAAACGAAAGCAATAAAAATTATCATTGGGGTGTTTGGATTTCTGCTATTTTGTTTAGCGCCTTACACATGCAGTTTTACGGCTTCATACCTCGCTTGTTTTTAGGTGCATTTTTTGGCTACTTATACGTTTGGACAAAAACACTGTGGGCGCCAATTTTTGCTCGCTTTCTAAACAACGGAATGGCCGTTTTACTTACCTATATTTATGGTCATGAAACAATTGAAAAGGAAATTGATCAATTGGGAACAACCGAAGATACTTATGGTTACTTAGCTTTTGCTGTTGTAGTTTTTAGTGTTTTGTTGTATTTATTTTTGAGGAGAAGAAGGATTTCTTTATAACTTCTTCAATAAATACAAATCACAACTACTGTGGCAGCTGTTTCCTAAGCGTTTTTTAATGGGCTTAAAACCCATTTTTTCATACAACTTTAATGCAGATGTAAATAGAGGAAGACTCTCAATATACAAGTATTTGTAATTTATTTTTACGGCCTCCGATATACATTTCTCCATTAAATCTTTACCTATCCCTAAGCCTCGTGCGCTACTTTTCAAGTAAAACTTAACTAATTCTGCGGTTCCTTCCGGTAAACCTTTGGTGGGGTAAATACCGCAAGTTCCAACAATTTCACCGTTTAACTCAGCTGTTAAACCAAAAGCTCCTTTTGTTTGATAATACTTATACAGCGAATCAGTATCCGAGTCGCTATATACTGTTCCTTCTTTTGGAGCATTAAATTCTTCAAAACAATCGCGAATAATTTTTGCTAAAATTTTATTGTCAGTTTGTTGAACTTTCCTCAATCGAATAAGCTGCTTCATCTTTAATTTCTTTGGGAATTGTAAAGTAGAATGTGCTGCCCTCACCAACTTTGGAATCAATCCAAATATTGCCTCCAAATCCGGTGATTACTTTCTTAACAATGGCTAAGCCCATTCCTGTTCCACTGTATTCTTCTCTTCTGTGCAAACGCTGAAATACTGCAAAAACCTTATCGTAAAAGTCTGCGTCTATGCCAATGCCATTATCTTTGATTGCTATCTGAATATAATCATCTATCGATTTAAAACTGATTGTTATTTCAGGGGACACACCTTTGTTTTGGTATTTTAATGCATTGCTAATTACATTGTGAAAAACCTGTAAAACAGGGGAGCGGTAGGCAATTATTGTTGGCATCAAATCCGATTTAATGATCGCCGCTGATTCAACAATTAAGGTTTTGTTTAATGCTTTTACTTCTTCAATGATTTCGTTAAGGTCAATGTGCTCCAGTTTTCCGTTGCGACGACCTACTCTAGAATAATCAAGTAAATCCATAATCATTCTTCGCATTCGTTTACCGCCATCCACAGCAAATTCTATATACTTTTTACCTTTATCATCAATTTGATTGTAATACTTGCTTTCCAATCGCTCTAAAAAGCTAACCACCATTCGTAGCGGCTTTTTTAATACTGTATTCCTGATGCCATTTTTCCTTTTTTGGATTTTTTATCGTTTCCAAAAAGTCTTGGAATAGGCGTAGACGATCTTCCTCCTTCAATAATTTTATCCACCACTCAAAATCACCTTTAGGAATTTCTTCCTTTTTATACCCACTTAATTTGTAAAAAGCTTGATTCCAATAAATACTTTTCCCTTCAATATCCCAATCCCATATCGCTTCGTCTGCTGCTTCAGCAACTAACTGAAAACGCTCGTTCATCAATTTTAAATCGTCTTCGGTGTTTTTTTGAAGTAGAGTACATTGCCACTTTTGTTCGGCTAAAGGAATAAAGATAAACTGAAAGGGACCTTTTTTTAAACTACTCTCTAATTGAAAAGAAGAGTTCGTTTTTAGTCCTACTTTAATTTGATAAAGTATATTTTCACCAAACAACTGATTTAAATTAACCGGCTTTTGTTGACCAATAATTTGTTCGGCTTTTCTACTAAAAAATGAAATTGCAAAGTGATCATTTGATTCTACAACAAACTCAAAACTTGCGGCTTCCACTTTTAATAGCTGAGTTTGTTGATTTGAGTTCATGATTTTCCCTTTGAAGTGTCTGTTAACATGGCGCTTAGTTTTTCGCCACCTTTAATCCCAAAGTCCAAAGTACGAATTGGGAATGGAATAGTAATATCATTTTCATCAAATGCTTTTTTCAAGGCTATCACCATTTCACTTTGCACGTCTAAAAACTCTCCTTGTTTCTGATGACCAATTACCCACGCTTTAATTGTAAAGTTAATTGAGCTATCGCCAAAACCACTGTAGTGGAAAACCACTGGGCGCTCTTTTGAAACACCTTCTACTTTTTCAATGGCTGATAAACTTACTTTTCGAACTTTTTCCAAGTCGTCGCCATAGGAAATTCCACATTCCAGATCTACTCTTCGTCTGCCATTATGGGTATAATTAAAAATCGGGTTTTGAAAAACATCTTTATTTGGAATAACTACCAGAGTTCCTTGAAAAGTTTCAATTTCAGTTGCTCTTAAATTAATTTTTTGAACCACTCCTTTTACACTTCCAATTTCTACTATATCACCCGTATTGATGGGTGCTCGCATAGCTAGAAAAATTCCGGAAACAAAATTGGCTGCTGTATCTTGAAAAGCAAAACCCAAAGCTAATCCAACCACACCAACCCCTGCTAATAAGGAAGTAACCGTTTTTTCAAGCTTTAAAATGTCTAGCGCAACAAAAGTTCCTATGGTGATTACTGTGATGTAAAAAATATTAGCAACTAGATGGTTTAGACTGATATTTGAAGAGAACTTACTAAATAGCTTTAAGCCTAAGCGCTTTACAAGCCTAGCCAAGAGATAAAATAAAACGACGACTAAAATAGCTAGAGCAAGATTTGGTAACATTTCTATCATTTGCTCCACCCAAGTTTCCAGCTTGTTGGTAATTAATTTGTAAGCCTTTTCAACATCAAAGTTAAATTCATTCATCTTTATTCAATTCTTTAGGTATGTTTATAGTAAAAGTTGTTCCAAAGCCCACTTCGCTCTCAACATCTATATTACCACCATGTTGTTGTATAATGTTTTGGGTAGAAGTTAAACCCAAGCCCATTCCTTTTTGTTTTCCGGTAAAAAAGGGATCAAATAATTGCTTTAAAGTTTCTTCATCTATGCCTACTCCATTATCGGAAATCTCAATGTGAACTTCATCTAAACTGCTATATTCTCTAATTTTTAGTCTGCCGTTACTTTCGGGCATTGCTTCAATGGCATTAATAATTATATTTAAAATTGCCGTTTTTAAATAATTGTAATCAATAGGAGCTGTCAGCTCTTCTTTTTTTTCGCGGAATAGTTCAACCCCCTTTAATTGCAATCGGTCTCCGGCTAATTCTAAACTCTCATCAATGAGTTTAGAAAGTGAATTTAATTCTATCTTCAAGGCTGAAGGTTTGGCGGAATCCAGTAGTTCAGTAATTAAGTTATTGATACGCTCAGAGTTTCGCCCTATTAAATCTAAATACATTTCTGCAGAATCGTCTTTTTTACATTCTTCTTTTAGCTGATCAATTGCCAAGTTAATGTTGGTCAGCGGATTGCGAACTTCATGGGCTATACTTCTTGCTATTCTGCCGGTCATTCCTAGTTTTTCTGCGCGCATAATGCGTTGTTCCGTTTTACGCTCCTTTGTTAAGTCGTTAATAATTAGCTGGTAGCCTGAAATTTCATGCTCCACATTAAATAAAACTGAAGAGGTGATTTCACAATACAAGCGTTGATTGTCTTCACTTTTTAACTGAACATTAAACTTTTTAAGTAAACCTTGCTTGAAGATTTTGTCGGCAAATTCTTCATAGACAGATTGATCGGCGAAAAATGATTTGATTGGCTTTCCTTTTAGCGAACTGTCTTTTGGCTTAAAAAGTTTTTTCATTGCCAAATTTGCTTCTAAAATATTGAGGGATTTGTCAATAATTACAATTGCATCAATCGATTTCTCAAATAGATTTTTATAACGCGCTTCCCTTTGGGCAATTCTCATTCTCGACTTATAACGCTCATAACTGTAACGAATACTGCGCTCTATTCCTCCTTCAGAAAGCTTTTCTTTAGAAATATAGTCATCTGCTCCTTCAGACATTGCCGTTAGGTCTAAGGCGTGACTTTCCTTTTCTGTTAAAATGATGATTGCCTTGTCTACTCCTTGGCTTCTTGCTGTTCTTAACAAGTCTATTCCTCTGTTATTGAAGTCTTCTTCAATTAAATAAAGGTCGTATTCATCATTTAAGAGATGTTGTAAAGCTTGTTTTTCGTTATTCTCCCAATCAACTTCAAACCGAATTCCGGAAACACTTTTAAAGTAGTTCTTAAAGCGTGTTTCCTCCTCTTTGCTTTCGTCGATTAATAAAACGCGCATTATATTCATTCGTAAGCTCTTTTAAATTCAATTTCATAAGCCTCCATTTTGTTGTAAAGCGTTTTGCGGTCGACTTTAAGCACTTTGGCTGCTTGAGTTTTATTATAATTGGTTTGCTCCAACACTTTTAAAATGGCTCTTCTCTCTGCTCGCTCTGCCACTGATTTTAGGTCAGTTATAGGTTCACTGTCGTCATAGCCATTTTCCATAGCTTTTGGGTTGCGAATTTCCAGTGGAAAGTCTTGAGCTTTAATTCTATTTCCTTCACCTAAAAGTGCAGCTCTTTTGATTACATTTTTCATTTCTCTCAAATTGCCCGGCCAACTGTAATTGCTTATAATTTGTTTAGCTTCTGCATTAAAGCCCTTAAAATTTCTTTGAAGCTCTTGGTTGGAGTTTTGCAAAAAGTAATCGGCAAAAGTTAGAATATCGTCCCCCCTCTGTCGGAGTGGAGGAAGCTCAACCATAAATTCATTCAAACGATAATATAGGTCTTCTCTAAAATCGCCCTTTTTCACCTTTTCTTCCAAACTTTCATTTGAAGCCACAATAATTCGCACATCAATGTCAATTGGTTTTGTATCGCCAATCTTTTTGATTTTTCTTTCTTGCAGTACGCGTAATAGTTTTACCTGATTGTCATAGGTTAAGTTTCCTATTTCATCTAAGAAAAGAGTTCCACCCTTAGCAGCCTCAAAGTGTCCTACTTTATCATTTATAGCTCCTGTAAAAGAACCTTTTATATGGCCAAATAATTCACTTGCCGCTAACTCTTTGGGTAGTGCACCGCAATCAATCGCCACAAAAGGTTTGTTAGATCGCTCGCTTTTTAAATGAATTGCATTGGCTACCATTTCTTTACCCGTTCCACTTTCGCCTTCAATGATCACACTCATATTTGTTGGCGCCAACAGCTTTATCAATTGCTGAACCTTTTGCGACTGACTGCTTTTTCCTTCAATAAAGGTTTTCGACTGCTTGGGTTTACTAGAATTTGTTGTCTTCTTTGAATTATTAGTAGCTTTTTTTTCTTCTTTATTCGCTAGACTACTTTTTACACTATGTAAAATTTCTTCCGGGTGGATCGGCTTAGTTACGTATTCGCTTGCACCCAGTTTAATACAGTCTACTGCTGTCTTTACGTCAGAATAACCGGTAATTATAATCACTTGAGTGCTTGGGTTCTGATTTTTTATCGCTTTTAAAGCTTCAGTACCATCCATATCCGGTAAGCGAAAATCCAATAAAACTAAATCGTAATTTTCTTTTTTTAGTTGCTTTAACCCTTTTTTTCCTGTAATTGAATAATCTGCGCTATAGCCTTTTTTTTCTAAAAACTTGCATAGCAATTGACAAATATCGACTTCATCGTCGACGATTAATATTTTTTCCTTCATCCTTTAAAACATTAAGAACAAAAAGTATACAGTTCAATTTTAAGCTACAGACAAGCTTTAATTTAGTGATTACTTATTGCTTGTGTTAAAAGTTTGAATGTAGATATAATTCTACAATAAAAAAAGACTTATTTGAAAATTTCTTCTAATGTCTCGAATATTGACTTCTTATTAAGGGGTTTATGTAAAAAATAATTTACCCCTAATTCTTTAGCGTGCTGCTGCTCACTCTTTCCGGTATGCGCTGAAATAATTACAATTTCCGACCGAGGGGATACATGCTTTAAATCATTAATAATAGAAAAACCTGAGCCATCTTTAAGGCTCAGGTCTAAAAATATAACATCTGCTTGAAAATTCTCCGCTTTCTCTACAGCACCATTAATCTGATTATGATTCTCCGTTTTTATTTCGGACTTATTTAGGATTGCTGAGAGTAATATTCTTATCGCCTCTTCATCATCAATAATGTATGCTTTTTTGTTTTTATAAGGCATTTAGTCTCCTTCCATTCCGCTCCTTTCGGAAAGTTTAGCTTGCTCAAGTAGATTAAAATACTCCTTTTTCATTTGTTTAGTATACTTTTTATCATGGACAAACTCACCTTTCTTTTCATCGTAGTGCACTAAACCAACCGGAAAATCCAATAATGAGGTATTCACTCCCTTCATTTCCTCTTCAGAGAATATATCCATGTCAAAGGTGTAACGCATTCTGGATTTTTCACTTTCCGGAACATTTGTATCCATCATAAATCGCTTACTGTGAAAGCCGGGTGCTGCAATTTCTATGGTTAACATTTGATTAAAAGGTAAATTCGTTTTGAATTTATTAGAACGAGATACTTTAACCGATTTATATAACTGATTATTGATATAAACTCGGATAATGGCATTTTCAACTTTAGTTTCGTTGTTAAATACACTTCCTTCAAGTAGAATGCTGTCCTCTCTTTGTTGAAAGTTATTTGCCTGAGCTGATGACACAGTAAAATACAAGAGAAATCCAAGAGAGAGAAAAACCCCAATTTTAAATGACCTCATCTTCCATTATTTTAAGTTTTATCAGCTCTATAGCGCTATCTCGACTGTTGGTTGACAGCTCCTAAATAAGGACTAAGTCTTTGGCTCAGTTCCTTGCCAAACTCACCTTGCGGATACATTTGGTTAGTGAAAACCACCAATTGGTTAAGCACAGCTAAAGCTTGTTGTTTATCACGCTGAAGTTGTCTTGCATACTCCGGTTCTAAACTATTGTAATAAATTACTTCCTTCTCATAAATGTCCACTAAACGTTCTGCAATTTTGTTAGCTTTCTCATCTGCTCCTACTTGATAATAATTTTCAGCTAAATATAATACAAATATATCGTAAGGGACATTATGTTCCGGCATTACCTCAAAAGCCTTGTCTACTACTTCTTCTGCCTTTGCCGTTTCTCCTTCTTTTATCAATTGATCAGCCAATCTTGAAAAAGTCATACGCATACTCATATTCATTCTTCTGTTGGTCTCATCCATGTATACGTCGCTTGTATCTACGCCGCCCCAATGGAAGTCATTCATCATTCTATCATACAAAATATCTGCATCAACAAATCCCGGATTACCATCACTGCGATCATTTTTCTTAATCGGAACTAATCTATACGTCATCCCTTCAGCTCTAAAGTAGTCTTCTAGTCCGATGTAACTTGCTGATCCTGTTGTACTGGCAAAGTAGATTGGACGCTCCCAATTGTTAGAAGCCAAGATATCTAAAACAGTTAAATCGTTCTTTAAAACATAGTTTTTGTTAATGGTCCATTTAACTTCGTCCACTATTTGATCAGCCATATCAGCAGGTACAGTTCCATTGGCTAAAACCTTTTCTTTATCTACCTTGATTTTTAGTTTTTTACTAGGGATATAGTCGATTTTTCTACCGTTTCCTACTGAAACTTTAGTTTGCTGATTATCGCTTAAAATGAAGTTGATTAAATCCTGAACATCAATATGTCCTTTGATTTGATCCCTTTGATAAACCGGTAAGTAATCATTCGTTCCTTGTCTGATTTTCTTTTCAGGTAATGTTAAAGGCACCGGATCTGATTCATAAGCTTTCTTGCGCATTTGGTTAATGTACCAATCTGTATTCAATAAACTTAAGTTAATAACTCTAACATCAGTTCTGTATTCCTCTACTTCTTGCACATACCATAAAGGGAAAGTATCATTGTCGCCATTGGTAAATAAAATGGCATTGGGTTCACAAGAATCTAAGTAATTTTTGGCATAATCTCTACCTGTGTAGCGCTCAGCTCTGCTGTGGTCACCCCAGTTTTCAGATGCCAAAATTCCCGGTACTAATACTAAGGTAGCCAATGTAACGGCTATAGCCGAAAGTTTTGCCGGCATTTTGTCTTTTAAAAAGTCGAAAATAGCATAAACACCCAAGCCAATCCAGATACAGAATGCATAAAATGAGGCAGCAAAAGCATAATCACGTTCTCTTGGTTGTAGCGGATATTGATTCAGATAAATGACAATTGCCAAGCCCGTAAAGAAAAACAGTAGGGCTACAATAGCTGTATCTTTTTTGTCTTTTTTATATTGATAAAATAAGCCAATTAATCCCAGAATAAAGGGGAGCATATAGTACTTATTGTTAGCAGGGTTATCGGAAATAAACTCAGGCAAATTATCTTGGCTTCCTAATCTCATTTCGTCTAAGAACTTAATTCCGGAAATCCAATTTCCATGTACATTGTTCCCATGACCTTGAATATCGTTTTGTCTTCCGGCAAAATTCCACATGAAATAGCGCCAGTACATCCAGCCTACCTGATAGTTAAAGAAATAAGTTAAGTTTTCCCCAAGTGTAGGAGTGTTAATTGTTTTTGCCTGTCCACCAGGTTCTTGGTACTGAACAGGCTTTCCTTCAAAATTCGACCACTTTTTATAATGTGGTCTATGTCTGTCTTCCGTACTCCACATCCTTGGTATTAATACCTTGAACCGATCATCGTAATTAGGAACTGTGTTTTTGCCATCGTCAGTAATAATGTATTTACCGCTTTCTTCATCTTGAAAATAAGTTGGGTCCCCGTCAGAGTATGGCTCTCGAGCATCTAAAGGAGAATTAAAGTTGTGTCCGTTAAATAGTGGACGACTACCATACTGTTCACGATTTAAGTAGGATAAAAGAGTAAATACGTTCTCCGGGTTATTCTCGTCCATTGGAGTGTCGGCATTTGAGCGGATAATAATTACAGCAAATGTTGAATAACCTAGTAAAATAAAGGCAAAAGCTAAAATAACAGTGTTAAAAATCACCTTCTTCTTTTGATGTGTTTTGTATAAACCAAAAACGATTAGTCCTACAAGGAGTATAATGTAAAATGAGAATCCTGTATTAAAAGGAAGTCCGAAGCTATTAATAAACAATAGTTCAAATTTTGAAGCTAGCGTAAAAGTTCCCGGGATTATTCCATACTGGATTGTTGCTAAAATAATCACTGATAAAGCAAAAGCCTTGGCCACCCCTTTAGGTGTTACTTTAAATTTCTTGAAGTAGTATAACATTACAATGGCCGGTATAGCCAATAAGTTTAGTAAGTGAACTCCAATAGAAAGCCCAACTAAATAAGCAATTAAAATAATCCATCGCAAATTATGGGGTTGGTCTGCAACACCTTCCCATTTAATGATTGCCCAAAATACAATAGCAGTAAATAGAGAAGATAAGGCGTAAACCTCTCCTTCAACAGCAGAGAACCAAAAAGAATCAGTAAAGGTGTAGGCTAACGCTCCCACAATACCGCTCCCAACAACAGCAAAAAGTTTTGCATCTGTTAAGATTCCATTTTTTTCTACCATCTTTTTCGCAAAAGCGGTAATGGTCCAAAATAAAAACAGAATGGTAAATGAGCTGGAGAGTGCCGACATAATGTTTACCATCATTGCAGAATTCTCAGGACCTGCAAATAATGTAAAGAAACGACCAAACATCATAAATAAAGGCGCTCCCGGAGGGTGTCCAACTTCTAACTTATAGGCAGTGGCAATAAATTCCCCACAGTCCCAAAAACTTGTTGTTGGTTCGATTGTTAATAGGTAAACAATAGTAGCAATAAGCCAAACAGTCCATCCGGCAATTAGGTTTAGTCTTCTAAAGTCAGTCATCTGCGTTAATTAAGGATAAAATATCTAATTTAGTTTAGAGTAAGTTGCGAATATATTAATATTAACGGAAATGAAGCACGAAGATTTTTAAAAGATTCTTTAAAAAGTTTAAAGTAATTTTTTTACTTTTGTCGTCCCGAAAGGGAAAATGTCCGATGGTGTAACTGGCAACACGTCTGGTTTTGGTCCAGAAGAGTCTAGGTTCGAGCCCTAGTCGGACAACTGACCACTTAGCCGCTAAGCAATTAGCGGCTTTTTTATGTCAAAATTTTGGGAGACTACTCATGCTAATTTTGCTTTTATGCTTTTGTTAACCGGCTAAATATATAATGCTTACAAGTTGTTTTTCTAAACCAACGGCATCTTTGATCCATTACCTAACTAATGTTGCCGCTATACAACTCCCTTTTCTTTATTTACGGATAATCTTCACATTTCTATCACCAACCCTCAAAATATAAACACCACTGCTATATTCTGAGAGGTCCAAAGTAGTTCGCTTAGCTTTTAAATTCCCTTTTCGAATTATTTTTCCGGTTATATCTCGTATTTCGAAAACTGCATTATTACTTCTTGTATCACTTTCAATGGTAAAGGCTCCATTGGTTGGGTTTGGATAAACTGTAAATTGCTCTTCTTTTGCTTTTTGCTCACTCAAGCCGGTGACCACAACATTGTAACAAGCCGAAGTATCCACACAATGACTCCGAGATACAACCACCGAATAATTTCCGGTATTGAGTGGTGTAAAGCTACGGTCAGTTGCGCCTACTACAGCAGCATAAGAACTGTCGCAATTCAACCATTGGTAAGTAGCAGTACTATCACTTGACACTAAGGTATTGGCTGAAAGTGTTACGCTTGTATATACTGATCCATTACACAGTGAAAATACGCGAACATGACCGGAAT
>MDTG01213930.1_pt1 | contig 57163 bp, 54 predicted proteins | sample 811421 | NCBI WGS metagenome assembly MDTG01 (sample SAMN05326645, study PRJNA326480) | marine metagenome | isolation source: seawater | place: Pacific Ocean: South East | collected 2011
TATAATTACCAGGCGACGTATTTATACCTAAAGAAAGATTTTAGTCAAAGAAAAATAGAAAATGATTAATTCTTAAAAGAATATAAAATAATGGTTTTTAGAGCTATAAAAGCATCTTTTAAACCAATTTTTTTCCCCTCCTCATAAGACCTACCATTGTAAGTAATAGGAACTTCAAAGAATTTATAATTTTTTTTTGAAAGTTTAATTGTCACTTCTGGTTCAAACGAAAAAGTCTTTTCTTTAAGATCGATACTCTTTAAAGCAGAGGTTTTAAAGACTTTATATCCAGTTTCCATGTCAGATAAATTCAGATTAACGAATAAGTTACATATGAAAGTTAAAATCTTATTTGCCAAATAATGCCAAAAAAAATGAATTCTGACATATTTTCCTCCACCCAAAAATCTAGAGCCATAAACAATATCTGCATTAGCCTCAAAAAAAGGTCTTAATAATTTATCATAATCAAGTGGATCATACTCTAAATCAGCATCTTGTATAATGGTAATATCACCCGTGACATATCCAAGAGCCGTGTTAATAGCTGCACCTTTTCCTGAATTCACATCATGGAAATAAATTTTTATTTTTTCCGTATTAATCAAATTTTTTAGTATCTCTATAGTTCCATCACTTGAACAATCATCGACAATAATAATTTCATATTGCAAAATTTTGTAACTGCTTAAACTTTGATATATTTTTTCCAAAATTTTTTCGATTGTATTTTTTTCGTTGAAACAAGGAATTATTATCGAAAGTTTAAATGTTTCTTTATTAATCATATTAATTAGCTAATTTATTTATAATCAAATATCCATTTTTTCTTTTAACATCCAGTTTGTTATAAGAGCAAATAAATGGAGTATTCCAGCAAAGTCGACCCTGCCATCCATTTACAGAATTATTTTTTATAACATCGGGCTTATAAATCTTTATAATTTGGTTAGTATTTTTTTCATTTAATATATATTGATTATTAATTTTTTGAATACCAAAAAAAATATTTTTAACATTATTTAACCTGACAATATTTTTAGAAAAACTAAAAAAAACATAAGAGATTAAGAAAAACAAAAATAATTTCTTTGAAAAATTTTTTGATGCTAAATTACTTATAAATAAAATAAAAACTAAAGTTAAAAATAAGTGAGTACCAAATCTATAAACTGGAGAATAATTTAGCCAAAAAACTAAGCCAAATATTAAATAAAAATATAATCCTATTTTGTCTTCAAAAACAAAATTACTATTAATTTTTTTTTTTTGAAATAGTAAAAATAGTATTAAAGGTAAAATTATTGTCAAAAGATGTTCCGAAATTTCTGTAAAATTTCTTTTCAACCAAAAACTAAACCAATTAAAATTTCTAAGATATTCCTCTGGAGTGAAATAATCTTTTGCCAAACTTGAATAACTTTTATTATTTAGCTCAAGTTCATGTGATAAATTCATATTATCTTCATTTAACCAACTTACGTTCAAACATGTCAAATTGTTTGGAAAAAATAAACAGCCAGTGTAAATAAACTGCTGAATAAAAAAAGTTACAAATAAAATGTAGACGAAGAGAAATTTAAATTTAAAAACCTCAAACTTCAAATCTTGAAAATATTTTAAATATAAAAATATTGGTAATAATAAAACAGGAATTGTGCTCAACTTTATTAAAATTGAAAAAATTGAAAAAATCAAAACAAGAAAAAAATATTCAATTCTTTCATCTTTAAAACTTGTTTCAGAAAATCTAAGAAAATAATAAATAGTTAAAACTGAAAAGATTACAGCGGGTAAGTCTACACCAAATTCAGAAATTCTGGTAAATTTTAAAATAAAATAGAACAATGTTATGAATAAAAAATAATCACTCGCTACTTTTTCATTTTTTGAAAGAAGTTGGTTTGTAGAGAATAAAATAAAACTTAAAAAGAGTAAAAAACTAGGCAGTGTTATAAAATTGTAATCTTTGTCATTTAAAAAAAATATTGAATACAAATTAAGCCAAATAGAATTATAAACATATGGTTTATCAATATTTGCAAACCCAAAAATTATTTTTTCTTCAATAAAGCTCAAAGCATAAGGAAGATGATAATACCCAAAATCCTCATGATATTTTTGTGACAAAAAAATAGGTATGAGTAAAAAAACTATAAGAAAATGATAAATATTTTCTCTTTTAATCAAATTTGACAAAAAAAATTTACTTTTATAGAAAAAATTAGCCACACCAAAAATAAATATTAAAAAACTTATCAGTAAATTTATTTTAAAAAAAAAATGTATAATTGTAATAATAAATGAAATTGTTACGAAACCTAAAAATACATCCTGAAAAAAATTTCTACTTATTTTACTTGATAAAATTCTTCCAAAACCAGCAACTGAAGTAGAAAAAAATAATAAACTCAAAGAAAATATAAGAGTTTTAAATAATATCATTAAATAATTTATTTTATCTTAATTTAATATTTTAATCTTATCAGAAATAACCATTGGTATTAATTTTAATCCAGTAAGATATCTTTTAAAAAAAATAATTGGATTAAATATTAACCTTACTAACCAACCAAGATAGTATCTATCAATAAAATTATTAATAGGTGCCTGATCTTTCGTAAAAAAAGAAATTGCAGCTCCAGTACAAAATATAGATGTTTTTATTCTTATATTCTTCCTGATATATAATCCTAAAATCTCTTGAGTTCCACCAGCTAAATTCACAATTATATAATCAGGTTTAAATTTTCTAATGGTTTTCAAAAGTTGCAGGTCTTCCAATTTTTTTTTGTTATACTGTGGAGCTAAATAATTATATAATTTTTTAATACCCAATTTTTTAATATGTTTTTTATTGGACCTCAAAAAATTTATATTAGGGTCTATACAAAAAATCTTTTTTTTTTTATTTTTTTTTAAATATTTAAAAAACATACTTAAAAACTTATATCCTGAAAATTTTTGAACGTGAATATTTTTAAAAAGTCTTAATAATAAAACGAAAAATCCACTATCAAAAAAAACAAAGTCTGCTTTTTGAAGTGACTTATAATATTCATTCGATTTTTCAATATTTGATAATGCAGGTCCAGCAGGGAATACAAATAAGCCGTTTTTATTGATATATTCATTAAACGTTTTGCTGTTTACATTATTAAATTTTATTTTTTTAAAAATAATCTGTTTAATCATATAATTGAAAATTTAATAATATAATTAAATTTCAAAAGTTCTTTCAAAACTCAAAACTTTAAGATTTTGTAAATCTGCTTAAATTAGAACCTTGCTTACTCATTTCTTCACTAATCCAATCATATGTCTTTTTTAAACCTTCTTTTAATTTTATTTTAAAACTCCAGTTTAAAACTTTTTTTACCAAATCGTTATTACTAGATCTTCCTCTTACACCTTTGGGCTTATTTAATTGATAAACTCGTTCTAATTTCTTAGTTCCAGAGACATCTTCAATTATTTCAATCATCTGATTTATAGAAACTTGTTCATCACTACCTATGTTGACTGGATCTGAATAATTTGAGTTGAATAAACGAAGAGTTCCATCAATACAATCATCAATATATAAATAGGACCTAGTTTGCATACCATCTCCCCAAACTTCAATTTTTTTCTCATCATTCTTTTTTGCTTTAATAACCTTTCTGCATAATGCAGCTGGAGATTTTTCCCTACCTCCATCATAAGTACCATAAGGACCATATATGTTATGATATCTAGCTATTCTTACCTGAATTCCATAATCTTCCATAAAATGTCTACACATGCGTTCACTAAATAATTTTTCCCATCCGTATCCATCTTCCGGATAAGCTGGGTATGCGTCTTCTTCTTTTAATCCATTTATAAAAACCTTTTGTTGTTTAGATGTATTATATGCACATGCACTTGATGAAAAAAAATATTTTTTTATTCCATTTTCCTTACAAGAAATTAACAAATTAGTATTTATCAAAACTGATTGCATGCACTCAGCTTTATTATTTTCAATGAAACCCATTCCTCCCATATTACAAGCCATGTTAAATACGTAATCAATCCCCTCAGTAGCTTGTCTACAATTGCTAATATCCTTCATATCCATTGAATAAAAATTTTTTGCATTTTCAAAGTCTTGAAACCAATATTCTTTAGGTTTAATATCTGAGGCTATTATTGAATTTCCATCTCTTAGTAATCTATTAGTTAGGTGACCACCTATAAAACCCCCGGCTCCAACCACTAGAATTTTTTTGTTTTTAATCATAAAATTTAAGCTTTGTTAATTTAAATTTCAAAGAAAATCAATTTAATTTTATTAAAATAAATTTGGAAGTATTATTCAAAAAATTAATACATTATTTTTTTTGATATTTCTAAATCTTCCTCTCAAATCTATTATAGTTTTTTTTGAGTTGATTATGTCATTATAATTAAATCTATCGTGATCTGTTGCAATAATAATTAAGTCGTACTTTTTAAAAATATTCTTAGATTGTTTTTTTGACTTAATTTTTATGTTTTTTTTATTTTCCGCATAAACAAATTTTTGAACATATGGATCACAATAATCAATCTTATATTTTTTTAATTTTAATTTTGAAAAAATTTTTGCAGATGCAGACTCTCTTATATCTTCAATATTTTTTTTATAGGATAAGCCTAATATTAAAATTCTTTTCTTAAATTTTAAATTTTTTATCACAAATTCAATTTTATTTATGATATATTTAATTCTAAAAAAATTAATTTCCTCAGCAAGTTTAATAAATCTAATGTCGAAACCTTTTTTTTTAGATAACCAAGAAAAATATCCTGGGTCTACAGGTATACAATGTCCACCTGCACCTGGGCCTGGTGTAAATTTTTGAAATCCAAATGGTTTAGTTGAAGAAATGTCAATTACCTTATATAGGTCGACTTCTAAATTATCACACGCAATTTTTAACTCATTTATAAGAGAAATATTGACAGACCTATAGATATTTTCCAGAAGTTTTGAAGTCTCTGCAATTTTTATGCTTGGTGACTTAATCACCTTGTTTACAATTATATTGTAAAGTCCAGCAACTAAGTTTAATGAATTTTTCTTAAATCCAGAAACAACTTTGGGTGTATTTTTAAATCCAAATTTTTTATCACCTGGATTTTCTCTTTCTGGTGAATAAGATAAAAAAATATTATTATCTAAATCAAATTTTCTACTTAGATAACTGTAAAAAATTTCTTCGGTGCAACCTGGGTAAACTGTACTTTCTATAACAATTAATTGACCTGGTTTAATTAAATATTTTATTTGTTTCCAAGCTTCTACTATATCACTTAAGTCAGGTTTACCCCTCTTTAAAGGAGTGGGAAGACAAAAAATTATCACATCACAATTTTTTACATCTACAATATTATTTTCAAGGTTTAAATATTTTAATTTATTCTTAATTTCTTTATTTGCTATGTATGAATAAGGAGATTTGCCTTTTTTTAATAATTTAATTTTATTCTTATTTTTATCGAAACAATAAATTAAATTCTGATTTTTAGAAAAAGCTAAAACTAATTTAATTCCTACATAACCAATGCCAATTATACCTATTTTTAAACACCTTTTACTAATTTTTTGGTTTAATTTTTTTACAAAATAATTCATATACAAATAATTGGTTAATCTAAATAGTTGTTATATACACTTTATAAAAATAATTTAAATGAATAAAATTTTAGTCACAGGTGGAGCAGGATTTATAGGAAGCCATTTAGTAGAATACTTATCAAGAAAAAATAAAGTCATTGTTATTGATAAGCTGATGCATGGTAATAAGATTATAAATCGTAATAAGAATATTCAACTAGTTAAGGGGGATATAAGAGATTTTAAATTAGTCGATAAATTGTCCAAAAATTGTTCTACTATATTTCATTTAGCTGCAATTTTAGGTGTCGACGTAGTTTCTGATAGAAATCTTGAGACAATGGAATGTGAATTTGTTGGACTTAAAAATGTTTGTAATGCAGCAAAAAACAATAAAGTAAAAAAGATTATTTATTCTTCATCCAGTGGCGTTTATGGAAAATTAAATTATAAGTTGAATGTAAAAGAAGAAGTAGCAGTTGCACCAATTTCCGCTTATTCTATTGCTAAACGATCAGCTGAACTATATTTAAAAAATTTTTTTATTGATTATGGTATATCTTCAATTGCTGTCAGACTTTTTAATGTTTATGGTCCTAGACAAGATGAAAGAATGGCAATTTCAAGATTTATAAAACAAGCAAAAGTTGGAAAAAACTTAACAGTTTATTTGCCAGGAAACCAAACCAGGGACTTCACATATATAGATGACTGCATAAAAGTTTTTGATTTAATTAACAAAAAAGTAAATGGATTTCACATATTAAATTCCTCAAAAGGAGAGGATTTAAGAATTGATGTTTTAGCAAAAAAAATTCTAAAATCATTTAGCACTAAATCTAAGATCAAATTAGTGAAAGTTCCAAAAAAATTAGAAGAATTTCAAGTTTTTAAAAGGTGCGGTAATAGCAGAAAATTATTTAAACTTATCAAATATAAGCCTGAAACTACATTAGAACAGGGATTAAAAAAAACTATAGATTATTTCAAAAATAGTAATTACTAATTTAATAAAAAATTTAATTAAAATATATTTTATATTTAGAAAATATTTGAAGAGATATTATTTTTTTACCTTTGGTTATTTTTATATTTAATCTTTTTTTCCAAAAAAACAATTAAACTAAAATAAACAATAAGGTTAATTATCAAAATATGATAAGTTTTGAATTCTAAAAAAATAAGAAGACCTGGAAATATACATAGACAAATAGTCAAACAAATTGTCAAATTTTTTGTTTTTACATAGTTTTCAACTTTATGGTGTAGATGATTTAAATCTCCCTTAAATGGATGTTTTTTGTTAATAATTCTTAATATAAATAATCTAAGCATATCAATTGCTGGGATTAATAAAATTATAAAAATTTCATCACCATATAAAAAATTATCGTAATTTTTATATTGATATATAAAAGTACAGCCAAATAATGAACTAAGAAAATAAGCGCCACTATCTCCTAGAAAAATTTTATTCTCAAAATTTAAAATACTCAAAAATAAAAGACTAATTAATAACAACATAAAAAAGATTGGAATAAAACCTTTTAAAATAAATAAAATTAGTACAAAGATGGAATATAATATTAATTGTAAATTTATACCATCAAACATATTTATTGCATTGGCTAATAATAAAAACGATAAAATTATAAAGATAGAGGAATATTCATTAAAATAATAAGTTTTGTCTAAAAATGAAATTTTGATTTTGTCTAATTTCATTTCAGGAAATAAGTATATTACAAAAATAATTGATATAGTAAGAAGTAATAACTTTAAATTTGGTTTTAAATTTTTTAAATCGTCTATTAATCCAATTATAAAAAACAACGTACTGAGAATGACAACTCCATATAAAAAATTTTGTTCAAAAATTGAATTATCAACATTCATCAATTTTAAAAAGAAAATTATAAGATAAAAATTTATCAAAATTATTAGTCCACCAATTAATAGAACAGGTTTTGAATGTCTTTTTAATTTTCTATCAGGTTTATCAACAATGCTAAAAAATTTTGAAATTAGATTAAACTTTAAATAAATAATTAAGTTAAATAAAAATATTAATAAAGTAAGATAAAAAATATTCATAGTTTGTTTTTTTTAATCAAAATGTTAATCAATTGGGTTTTAAAATCATTAAAAGTGTATAATTTATCTTTATAAATTTGAATTTGAATTTTTTCATATTCATTTATTATTTTTTTTATGGTTTTTTTTAAACTCGAAGGGTTTCGATAACACCAAAAAAGACCTTTTTTAAATATATTTTTTAAAAAAATAATTTCTTTAAAAATTATAACTGGTCTTAGTCTTGAAAAACTCTCTAAAATTACTTGTGGATAAGCCTCTGTATAAGAAGGTAAAATAAATATATCTGAATTATCATAAAACTTAATTAGTTTTTTTTCTGAGGATACTTGCCCAAAAATTTTTATGTTAGGGTTTTTAGGATAATTTTTTTTTTTTCAAAAATTTAAAATCATTCCCCACAATAGTTAAACTGCAATCTATTCTTAAATTATTAAATAAATTAATTAAATCTTGGAAGCCTTTTTCTTTTCTGAATCTTCCTAAATATAATAATCTAATTTTATTCGTAAAATTTATTTTTTTTATATTTTTCTTTCTATAATGTAACCATTTATTTGAAATTTCAGAAAGATATACTAATCTTGATTTTATTTTTTTATTTATCGAAGTAGAACAAGTAATAATATTAAGTTTATTTTTGATGAAACCTAACATCATATTATAAATTAAACCTCCTAATTTACCATATTTAATTGTATATTCCTGGTATCCATCACTTCTTAGGAACAAAAATAAATTTTTTTTTCTGACACCTATCAATGTAAAAATATATGCAATAAAAAAATTATACGGGGTCAAAGATATTATAAGAGTTTTTTGTTTCCTTATTCTCTCTTTAAATTCAAATATTCTATTTACACCGATTAATTCTGCATTACTCATTTTATGCCTAAATAATCCTTTATTTTTTGAAGTCCTAGCGAACAGGTATATTTTTTTTAGTTTTTTAAAGCAATTGATAATTGTAAAAGTGTTCTTATTTGAATTAAAAAAATCTTTTTTTTTTACGTAAAATTTATCATTTGATATTATGAAAATTTCTTTCATTAATTTTTTAATTAAATTTTATGAAAAAATTTTTGATATTATTAATTTTATAATAAATTAATCTTTTCATATTTTGCAAAATCATTCAAAAGTAAACCTGAGTTGAAAGAAAAACTATGAATACCTACTATATTTTTTGAAAAATCTGGTTTAATATTCATTAATACCTCCTCCTCATACTCATCTTCTGTTAGAAGTTTAATTTTGCTTATTCCTAAAGCAGCACCATACATATCAAAATCCTGTTTTTGAAAAACTCTGTAAAGTTGATTTTTTTTGGAATAAATCATTCCAGCATTTCTGGCCTTTTTTGAATCAAAAATCACAGGATTTAATGCATGAGGTTTCCACAATGTAGAGTCTATTTTATCAGCATAAAAAATATGTAACTCTGAGGAGTATTCACCTGATTTAGAAGAATCTAGACTTGTAAAAAGCCAATATTTGTTATTAAATTTAAAGATATTGGAATCTACAGCACATACATTTTTCATCAATATTTTATGAAGCTTCCATTTTAAAGGAAACTCAATACACTTGTAAATTCTTATATCATTTGATTGATGACTTTCAGGTATCATGAATAAATCTTCATATGACTCAAAAATAAAAGGATATGAAAGATGAAATTTTTCCTCAATCGCAATCCCGATTTCTTTATACCCCTTTGATGTGATCTCAAAAGCTGAAATTTTTCCCTTTTTGACATTAAAATCGTAATCCTCAACATAAATTATTCTTCTACCTTTGTAATTAATTGAAAATGGATCTGCTAAAAATCTATTCCTTGGATTTTTAATAATTAAAGAATTTTTTATTGATGAATTTTCCCAATTATCAGTAAATTGATAACAAACGTTCCATTTTAATGTCCGATTTAGAAGTTTATCTAATATTTTCTTCATTCCATGAACAAAGGTTTTAAACAAATAATAAAATGATTGGTAGAATTTAGGAATTTTATATATTTTTACCTCATCAAATTTTTTAAGATTAAAACAATGACCATTTGTATTTTTAGATAATTGTTCTAGCGTTTTATGAAGAAAAATACTTGATTTTAAAAATAGTTTACAAACATTCAACTTATAAAAGAAGGAGGTAGGAATATTTCCCTTGAATATTACCTCACCGCCATCAAGCACTTTTGAAAGGCGCTGAATCACAAAACCAGTCGATGGCTCTCGATTATAGACTTCCCAAAATCCTGGGGGACCACCTCTATAAAAATCATTATCTCCATGATGAAAAGAAATTATTCCTAAGGGACATGTGTTTAAAATATTTCCTTGTAAAATTCCTGATCCACCCCTGACTAATAAATCTAAATTTAAATCCTTTATCTTTTTTATATCATCTCTATTATAAGTATAATTTAATCCTTTTTTTGAAACATGTGGAGTAACATTTATTTTCTTAATTTCAAATTTTGAAATTGGTTGTTTTAAAAAAAAATCTTTAAATCTTTTTTTTTTTTTAATAATTAGTGTTTCAATTTGATCAATTAATTCAAAAATTATTCTGTCGATGAATTGTAAAATTCCTTTTGTTTTTAAAAAATTTATTAACTTAAAAATAAAATTTTTTTTTTTAAAATCATTTGGATTTTGAATAATTAAATATTCTATTGAATAACAATTACTTCCTAAACTTTTTTTATACAAATCATTAATCAAATAAGATTGATCAGCATTATCAACGATAATGCCAATTCTAAGTTTTTTTAGACTATTCATTTATCTTGATGCTTCTCATTTTATTTTTTTTTAAAAAAATCTTTAATAAATTTTGGAAAAAGTGAGACAAAGTATAGATATAATAATCTCTTTAAAAAAAAAATTCTATTTTTTTTAAAAAATACATCATTTTGTTGTTCAAAAAACCAGGTTTTGTATTCTTTGAAAAACATTTTTCTATTCTCATCATGAAAATTTTTTCCATGAATTCTCACACAAACTAAAGGTTCCTGGAATGCTAAAGCTTGTCCCTGTTTGCAAATTTTCATCACTGCATCAAAATCACCAATAATATTAAATTTAGGATTAAAAAAATTTATTTTTTCCAATGAATTTTTTCTTACTACAAGACTATTAACATTAACTAAATATTTTTTGGATAAAAAGTCATAAATTTTACCACTTGGTAAATCATTTTTTGAGTATATTTCTCGTCTATCACTTTTTTCAAAATATTGATGACAATTTGAGTAAGAAAAATCATAATTTTCATTCTCAAAAAAACTTGTTCTTGATGAAAGAAAATTTTCATACCACCAATCATCACAATCTAAAAAAGCAATAAAATCTCCATTTGTTTTTTTGCATGCTAAATTTCTTGCCTCATATAAAGTTGTATGTTCATCTGCATAATAATATTTGAATCTTTTATCTTTAAAGGTATGGAATATTTGTTTGCTGCTATCTGAAGAATGGTTATCCCAAAAAATCAATTCCCAATTTGAATATTCTTGTTTTTGAATACTCTCAAGGGTTTTTTTGAGATATTTTTCTCCATTATAACAATTTACAATAATACTAACTAATTTTTCTGTCATTAAAAGTTATTTGTAAATATTTCTATCATAAATTATTTTTTGTTTTACAGAGTTTCTATTATAATTAAAATAATTAATTATTTAAATTAATATATAAATCTAGTAGTAAGTTTGTTAAAAAAAAAATTAATAACAATCGAATTAATCAAATTATCAAATATCAATATATCAACATTTCCCTTGAGATCTAAAATGACTAAATATGTTTATATACAATCTTTACAATAAACTTTTCTCTAATAGCTACGAAAAAGCTGCAATCATGTTACTTAAAAAATTGAGACTTGATAGAGAAATTTGTATTGTTGATATAGGAAGTTATATAGGTAAATTTTCTGAAAATATAAATAAAAATATTAATATTAATATTAAAAAAAATTTCTTTTTAATTGACCCAAATCCATACATTAAAGATAAAATTATTTTAGATTTTAAATATAAATTCTTCAATCTTGCAATAAATAATTCTAGATCCAAAAAAATTCTTTATTTTAATGAAGCTTTTCCAGCGGCTGGAACTTCTCTAAAAAAATATATTTTTTCCGACAATATGTATAATTGGAGTAGGAAGATTTTTTTTATTCGAAAAAAAAACTTATTTAAAAAAATAAAGGTAAAAACACAATACTTAGACGACTTCGTCTTCAAAAATAAGATAAAAAAAATTGATATATTAAAGCTAGATACCGAAGGAAATGAATTGAATATATTTAAGTCAGGAAAAAAATCACTTAAAAATATAAAACTAATATGTGTTGAAGTTATGGATAGTAAAAAAAATATAACAAATGATAAAAAGATTAAGAATATTCAAAAAGTCTTAGGAAACGATTTTGTTTTAAAATATAAAAAAAGAATTCTCTCTGTATCGATATTTTCAAATATTGTTTGTTATGACTTAATTTTTATAAATAAATCATATTCAAGATGATAATCTAAAACTTTTGATAAATTTTTCTCTCTCTAGATAAAATATTAAAATTCCAAAATTCAGATAATTAAAAAATGAATGAAACTGACTAAAAAAATCTCCACTTGGAGCTAAAGGGAAAAAATTGATAATAATACTTATCAAGAGAATTAAAATTATTTTTTTATTATCTAAATTTTTTTTTATCTTTAATGTTTTTATAAATATAATGCCAAGATATATAGCTGCAGAAAAATAAAATAATAATCCTATAATTCCTAATTCAGACATGAATTGGATGAAAAAATTATGTGGGTGTGTTGTACAAGTCCCAATATTAGATTTGTAATCTATTTTCCTGCAATAATGTCTAAATCCCCTCGGACCGCTCCCAAATAATTTATTTTTTTCAAATAAATATTTTCCTAACTTGTAATGACCTGAATGAATATGAGATATAAAAGACATTTCTGCTTTATTTATCTCATCAATCTTCTCTTTTAGATCTAAATTACTAAATTCCTCATTTAGCCATTTATTTGGTGTATTTCCAGCAAACTTGTAGTTTGTAATTTGATTAAATGTTTTATAAATCAAAGACCCATTTGGATTTGATTTTTGACCTAAATCAAAGTTTGATATCGCTATAATAAAAAAAACAAATAAAAGAAAAGCACTTTTGATAATATTTCTTAAATCTTTTAACAATATAAATAATAAAGTTATTGCTACTAACAACAAAATAAAAGAGGTTCGTTCTGCCGCTATATAAATGCATAAGAAAGTTAAAAAAAATAAAATAATAAGTCTTAATTTATAATCAGTTACATTAATTTTATTAACAAATATCAATGATAAGATAATCAAAAAAGATTTTAAAGAATAGCTTCCTAAAATTAATTCATCACCGAAAATTCCCGAAACCCTATTGTCAATTAAATTCAAGTTGAGAATATTTTTTCCAATAAAAAATTGAAATATTGAGTCACAAATAATAATTATGAAAAAAAAAGTTAACATAAAGAAAAAGTTTTTTGATAAAAAGAAATTTTCTTTGAAAAAAAAATATATAATATAAGTAAATAAAATAAAACGAATATAGCCATAAGAAGTCCATCTTAAATTATCATCAATTTGGACAAAAGCGTTTAAACATATATAAAAATAAAAAATTAGAAAAAAAACAAAAATTGAATTTAATTCAAAATTAAATTTTTCTTTTTTGAAATAAATTAAAAAAAGAATCGATAAAAATAATAAATTTAGTTCTGCAATAAATCGTCCTAAAGATAACGATATAATAACAAAATAAAAAGAAAAATTTATGATATTTGTTTGACTTATTTCTTTTAAATTGAATTTCATTTTTTAAAATCATTAATTGTTTTCATCAAACCTTCATTGAGGGTCACTTTAGGTTTCCAATTTGTATTTTTTAAAATCAGATCTATTGAGGAAAATTGAGACAAACTTTTAGTTTTATTCTTATTTTTAAAGATAACTTTTCCTTGTTTGATAATTGACTGAATTTTTTTTCCAAGGTAATTTAGAGATATTGATTTTCCAGATCCAACATTAATTATTTTTCCGAAAAGTTTTTTGTTTTTTATTGAAAGAAAAATTGCATTTATAAAATCATCTATAAATAAAAAATCTTTTTTTAAATTACTATTTAAGATCTTAAAATTTTTTTTTTTTAGTAAATTTGAAATAATATTTGGTATTAAACGATAAGTATTTTGTCCAGGTCCGTAAACAATAAAAACTCTAAATACAATAACATTGAAAATGCCTTTTTTATGTAAAGTAAGAAGATATTGGCTGGCCAAATGTTTTGCCAAGGCATAGTAAGTTTTAAGAAATATCTTACTTTTTATTTCATCTAGTTTTTGTTTGGTACTTTTATATTCATCAGCTGTAGAAAAATAATAAAAATTTTTAGTTTTTAATTTATTTGTTAATTCTAGTACTGAATAAAAATGTTCATTAAGAATTTTTTTTGAATTATAATCTTCATGATCAATATCACCAGCAGAGAAAAAAACATGATCATAATAAATATTAAATTTTTTTGGTATTTTAGGTTTTGATAAATCTAAAAAAAAACTATCTACTTTATCATTTTTAAGTTTTTTTTTATAATAAGTCGAGTATACTTTCCAATTAAGCTTCAAGCACCTTTTTACAATATTACTTCCAATAAAACCTGAACCACCTATAACTAAAACCTTTTTTATCATTCCCAAGGAGTTTTTTTTCTTTTTGACATTTCAATTAATAAATCTAAATCCCTTTTTGTGTCTAAACATTGCCAAAATCCCCTATGTTTAAAGGCCATTAATTCACCATCTTTACACGTTGTTTCTAGTGGTTTTCTCTCTAGATAAGTCTTGAAATTTTCAATTCTTCTTAAAAATTGTTTTTTTACTACAAAAAATCCTCCGTTAATCCAGCCTACATCATCCTTAAATTTTTCTCTAAAATCTATAACTTTTCTTCCTTTGATCTTTAAAGCGCCAAATCTCGCAGGAGGTTTCACAGCAGTAATCGTCACTTCTCGTTTATGTTTTTGGTGGAACTTCACAAGTTTTCTAATATTTACATTAGACAATCCATCACCATAAGTTAACAAAAAATTATCTTCAGAAATATATTTTGAAATTTTTTTTAATCTACCTCCAGTCATAGTATTAAGTCCACTATTGATAAATTTAATATTATATTTTTTTTTTTTAAAATATTTTTTTATCAATGAACCTTTATATCCAATTGCAATAATAAATTCTCCATAACCGTAATTTTCATAAATTTTAATAATATGTTCAATTATAGGTATACTTCCAACTTTAATCATAGGTTTTGGAATTTTTTTTGTGTACTCTGAAATTCTTGTTCCAAATCCACCTGCTAAAATTACAACTTTCATAATTTAACTATTTTTTAACTCTTTTCTTACTACGTCTTTATTATTATTTATTTTATCTGAATAATTGACAACTAAACTTTTCGGTTTTGATAGTCCTTTAAAAGCAAACCAAGTATTTGGAGGAATATATATTTTTTGATAATTTCTTTCTCCAATAATGATTTCTTTTTTTTTGTTTTTTTTACTCAAAAATAAAAATTTTACTTTACCCATTGGTACAATCAAATTACATGAAATTTTATTGTGTTTTATCCAACCTTTTATTTTATTGTATTTTATTTCTGTAAAATAAATTTCTTTAATATTTATTTTTTGATCTAGTATTTTTTCTTTATAACACATTAAAACGTTTCCTTTAGAATTATTAAATTTTTTTAGTTTCTTGAAATTGATATTCTTTTTTAAATTTTTCATTAATTAAATCTAGACAATTTTTTATAAAATTCTATTTGATCGAAAGTAATTTTATCTTTTTTATTTTTTTTGTTTAAGAAATAATTTTTATACCAGTTAGTTACTAAATTTATAGTTTGACGTAATGATAATTCTTGTTTCCATTTGAGTTCTCTTCTTGCTTTTGTGGTAACTAATTTTAATAATTTTGTCTCTTTAAGTTTTTTATTATTTTTAATTTTCCAGCTAATATTTGACCACTGGTTCTTAATCATTTTTAATATATCTATAACTTTTGCTTCTGAGAAATTTTTTCTAGGTCCAAAATTAAAATTTTTTCCATGGAATTTTGGATTTGAATTTAATTTTTTTGCTAAAATAATATAACCACATATTACATCTAAAACATGTTGCCAAGGTCTTATAGAATGAGGATTTCTTATTATAGCTGGTTTTTTTTTTGACCAACTCTTCATACAGTCAGGAATCAATCTATCTTTACTCCAGTCTCCGCCTCCAATAACGTTACCTGCTCGAGCAGTACATATAAAAATCTTATTTTTTTTTGAGGAAAAATAAGATTTGATGTAACTATTTATTAATAATTCAGCTGAACCTTTTGATGCACTATAACTTTCATCTCCGCCCATTGGATCATTCTCAAGGTAACCTGTTTTTTTTTCTGTATTTTTGTAACATTTATCACTTGTTATAATTACCACATTACATTTTTTTTTTAATTTCCTTAAAGCCTCTAATAAATTTAAGGTTCCAATTAAATTAGTTTCCCAAGTTTCGATGGGTTTAGAAATAGATGTTTTTACTAAAGATTGAGCAGCTAAATGAAATATATAATCTGGTTTTATTGAATTAATAGCAGTTATGATTTTTCTTCTATCTCTAATGTCTATTCTTAAATCTTTAATATTTTCGTAAGATTTTGTTATTTTATAATGAGACGGAACAGTTGGGATTTTGTTTGAAATACCATAAATTTTTGCACCTAATGTTTTAAAAAAACAAACCATCCAAGAACCTTTAAATCCAGTATGACCTGTAATCAGAATTTTTTTTTTGTAAAATATTTCTGCTCGCTTCAATTTAATCCTTTAAACTATTCATAAGTTTTGAATTTTTTACACTAAATGGAAGTAAGTTATATAAATTTCTTAAAAAGGCACCTCTTCTTGTGGGTTCTCCAAAACATTTTTTACATGTTTCATGTTTTTCTTGATTTTTATTTCTTAAATTATACAAAAAATTTTTTCCATTATTAAGAATATCCTTTAATTCTAAATTTTTTATATTTCCAAGGGAAATAGAATCCTCATAAGCTAGACAACAAGGCACAACATTACCATCAGCTAACACACCTAAAATTTTACTATCACATGCAAAATTATTATTTATTGGATAAAATTCAGTAATTCTTCTTCCAAAGAAGAAGGTTTTTAGTTTTAAAGTTATATTTTGGTTAATTTTATAACCATTTTGGTTATAATTATTTTTTTTAAAAAAATTTTTATAATTTTTTAAATTGTAGAAATCTTTTTTAAAAGCATCGTCTGTAATATTATAAAAATCATCTACAAATCTAGAAAACATATTCATTGTTTGGTCAATTGTACGTGGTACTGATGGGTCGCCAGTTTGAATACCAAATAGCTTTCTTAAGAAAAAATTAAATTTATTTTCATTAAAGTTACATCCTAAATCAATTGTCAAATCAATATTAGTATTTTTTACTTTTTGACAAAACTTAATTACTGTTGAAACGTAACGATCTAATTCCAAGTTAAGTCCTCTTGCATCTTTATGTTTTTTTTCGTCAAGTACTTGTAAAGAGAGTTTTATTTTTGGTTGATATTTCAACAAATTATTTACATTTTTTTCTTTATTAAGTAGTAGTCCGTTGGTAATAAATAATACAGGTAATTTTTTTTTAGTACAATAATCCAATATCTCAAAAATTCTACTATCAAGCAAAGGTTCATTAAACTGGGAGAAAGTGATATAATCTAATTTATTATCCTCAGGGTCAATTTGGTCTAATAAAGAATATATTTTTTCTAATTCTATTTTAGAAATTTTATCTTCTTTTAGTGGATAAGGGCAAAAAGAGCATGCCATATTACATGCAGCTGTGCTTTCTATCTGCAAAATATTAAATCCATAATCAGATATTTTAATTTTATTCATACAAATAATGTCCTTATAGTTTCATTTAACAGGTTATAATCATCTATTTCACTTACCTTAGGTTTTCCCAATTTTTGTAATGAAATATATCGTGGATTCTTTTTAATCTTTTTTTTATCTAAAAAAACACATCTGTAAATTTCGTCATGTATTTTTTGCTTAATGTTAGACTCTTTTTTTAAAACTATTTTATTTGGCAAATTATATTCTGACAAAAGTTTTGATACAAAAAAATAATCTTTATTTTTTTTTTTATTTGAATAAAATATTTCACATAAAATACCAAGTCCAACAGCTTCTCCATGCCTTAAGTAATCCTTTTTAATCAATTTATCGGTTGCCATCTCTATAGCGTGAGCAAAAGTATGTCCAAAATTAAGGAATAAGCGAGTATTTTTTTCATATATGTCATTTTTAAATAATGAAATTTTAATTTTAAGTGTTTCGTAGCAAATCTTTGAGATCACTTTAAAATCTCTTTTAAGCAATTTATCTTTTTCTTTAATCAACAACTTTAATATTTTTTGATTTCGAATTAATGAACATTTAATAATTTCAGGAATACCTGAAAAAAATTCCTTTTTTGGCATTTCATTAATAATTTCCTCAGATATATAGACTGATTTGGCATGATAATAACTTCCAACCGAATTTATAATACCCCTATAATTTATTGCTGTTTTTCCTCCAATACAGCTATCAACTATTGATGTAATTGTGGTTGGTATGTGTAAATAAATTAATCCTCTTAAATATAAACCTGATGCTAAGGCACTCATATCACCTATGACCCCTCCAGAACACGTTAAAATAACTGAATTTTTTGTAAATTTTTCCTCAACTAAAAAATCAATTATTTTGAATAAGGATTTTTCATTTTTATTTATTTTATTACCCTCTAGTGGTAACAAAAATAATTTACAACCACTTGTTTTAAGGCTTTGAATAATCTTTTTAATTATTTTTTCGTGAATATTTTTATCATAAACAAACAAAATTTTTTTATCACTATCCAATTTATTTAAATCTGAAATAAGAGCTTTATAAATATTTCTAGTAATATAAATCTTATTTTCTGATTGCTCTGTTTTATAATTTAATTCCATTTTAAGCTTGGTAAAATTTAAAAAATTTATCTTTTGTCATCTTTTTTTTTGCTTTAAAATAATCTTTTTCAACATCTACGGAAAAACTATCTCCTTTTAACTTAATGGTTTTGATTTTTAAACCAATTTCCAATGCTCTTAAAAGTTCTATATCTTCTATTTGTTCTAATGGTGTTTGTTTATGAAGTGCGAATTTTTTTAGAGCATTAGGATTAAATGAAATTATAGATAAATGTTTATTAAAATAATTGATATTTTTTTAAATTCAAAAGGAATATTTGATCTAGAAAAGTATAAAACAAATTTATTCATATCATTTACTACTCTGACAATATTTGTATTATTTTTTATTTTTGTTGAAAGAGTTGGTAAAATAATGTCTGCTTCTTTATTCTTTAAATGCTCATTAACAACTATATCGATATGAGTTGGGCTTATTAAAGGTTCATCACCCTGAATATCAATAACATAATCATATTTTTTTCCTATTTTTTTATAAGCTTCATAAATTCTTTCTGTTCCATTTAAATGATGATCGGAGGTTAAAATACATTTAGCTTTAAATTTTTTAGCAACTTGATAAATTTTTTTATGATCACAGCAAATTATTACATCATCTAATTTTTTTGACATTTTAGCCCTCTTATACGTATGAATAATTAAGGGTATCTTATTAATCTCCAATAAGGCTTTTTGAGGCAACCTTGTAGAATTTAGTCTAGTGGGTATCAATCCTAAAACTTTTTTTTTTTTCATTTGGTTGTCCATCCTCCATCAATATTTATTTTTTGACCATTTATATAACTTGATTTTTCAGATAATAAAAAAATTACTAAATTACTTATTTCTTTAGGTTCTCCCCATCTTTTCAAAAGTGTTTTTTCTATAGTCCATTTAAATAATTTTTTATTTTTTTTGAAATTTTTATAATAAGAAGTTTTAACAAATCCAGGATTAATGATATTTACTCTACAATTAAACTTTTTTTCAGATAACTCAACTGCTAGACATTTTGTAAATCCTGTTAAAGCACCTTTTGTACTTCCATATCCAGTTAGATCACTAAATCCTTGATCTCCCACTATTGAACCAATATTTACGATTGATCTGGATATCTTTTTTTGTTTTATATGTTTTATAAATTTTTGAGTTAAATAAAATTTTGATATAAAATTATTACTTATTAATTCTTTAATTTTTTCATAATCAATTTCAACAAATGAGGATCTTTGCCTTTCTCCAGCATTGTTAATTAAACCGTCCAATGTGATATCTTCAAATCTTAGATAACTAAATATTTTATCAATAAATTTTGTATCTTTTCCATCTCCAATAAATATTTTGGATCTTTTTAAGTATTTTTTTTTTATCTTTTTTAAATCAATTTTGGATCTTGTAAAACCAATTACAAAAGCTCCATTTTCTATACAATTTTCTAAAAAAATTTTTCCTAGTCCTTTTCCAACACCACTAATCATAATTGTTTTTTTACTCAAATCTTTAATCATTATAAAATTTTACTCCATTTCTTATAACCTTGATTAAATAAAAAAGCATTTTTTCTAAAATCTAAATTTTTAATGTTTCTATTTTTTTTATTAATATCTATATCATTAAATTCATTAATAAATTCCACATCCTTAAAATCCTTTAGAGGACTAAAATTAATACTATCATTAGCTAAAAGTATAAATAATTTGAAATTTAAATATAAAAGATCATAAGCAGCAGATGTCATATTAGAGCAAATGCAAAAATTTGTTTTCATTGATAATTTTATTAAGTTTTCATTAGAAATCTTTATTCTTGGATTATTTTCAAATTTTTTTGAAAATTTATTACTCGGATGTGGTTTTGCAATTATATTAATATTTTTATTTTGACTCAACAAATCCAAAGTAAAATTTTCTATATTTCTATTAGTTATTTTTAAATAATCTCCAATGATAAGAATGCAATTATCTTTTTCATTATTTCTTAGGCTTTCTCTTTTTTTTATTAAACTTTCATATCTTAGAGACTCTACAACAAAAATTTTATTCTCACTCACTTTATTTTTTTTTAAAATTTCTTTTGATAAGAAACTCATAACACAAATTTTTGTAATTTTTTTTCTTACATTAATTAGCTCATGCTTGAGAAAATTATATCGTAAATCCCAAAATCTTATTGGTGTTGAAACAATAGAATAAATCTTAAATTTTTTATTTTTAGATTTTATATTTGATAAAAGAGATTTTTCCCAACCCTGATTTTCACATAAATAGTAAAAATTATTTTTATCTAGATTTTGAAAATCATTTTTAAATAAATGATCAAATAGATAGTAATAATATAAATTTAATAAACTATTAAAGCCAATTAAGTTATCAATAATACTTTTTTTAAATAAAAAATAAGAAGTATTATTTTTTAACTTTAGTGAAATATATATAGAAGTTTTAATAGAAAAGAAATTTAATAAAAAATAAAACCATTTTTTAAAAATATTTAATATTATTCTAAAATTTAAAATAGAGTCTATTATAAAATGCTTCTCTTTGTTCAATGAATTTAAATTATTAATTGATTTAAAAATTTCATTATTTTTAAGATGATTGTTTTCCATATAAATATGACAAAAAACAGAATCTTTTTTACAGCTCATTTTTTTTGGTAAATCACCCCAATAATTTGAAATATAATTACCATTAATAAATTTTTTTTTATCAAAATAGCAAAAATAATCGAAAAATATATTTTTCTTATTGAAGAAACTTTTTTTACTTTTTGGAATATTAATTCTCATAGTTAAAAATTTAAAGAAAGAAAAAAAATTATATATTGTATTAAAAAAAAACTTTATTTTTGAAAAGTATAGATTAAACAAAAGTTTTTTTTTAATAATAAATCTTATGTTATTGCTTTCACAATAACTTTTCAAAAAATCATAAACATTTTCATTATTAATGTTAAATATTATTTGATTTATATTTTTAGACTGAATTTGATCAATTAATGCTAAACATTTAATCAGATCAGATAGATTATTATACTTGTCCTTATAAAAACTTTTTTCTGAAATAAGAAAAGTGTCTAAAAAATTAAAATTTTCTCCAATAATAAGTTTTTTTTTTAATTTTTTATTTTGGCAAATTCCATCATACATAATTTGGAGTTCCTTTATAATTTTTTTCTTGTAAACTTTTGAATTTTGATCAATAAATTTAATTAGTGACAATGAGTTTTTGTTTTCTCGATAAGAATTCCAAATTATATTAAAATTTTCAGAGGACTGATTTTCAAAGTTAGTTAAAAAAAAATTTCTCATCTTAATTTATCTCTACATATTTCTGAAAAATATTTATATTTTTTTTGTTCTGGTCCTAAGAAATATTTTTTATATGAAAGATATTTTTTGATATTTGCTTTATTACTTACAAATTGATTTATCTTAGATTCAAAATTTTGCTCTTCATCAATATTTATATCACTTAAATTTAGGTAATTTTTTAACATTTCTAGCCTAAATCTATAATTAAAATTTTTAATTATGTTATTTGAAGTTAACAAAAGTATTTTTTTTTTAAATATGATTGGAAATGAAATCGATAATGTTGAAGCATGCAAACAAGTAAATTCTGCTTTTTTAACTAATTCAGCAGTTTGATGGATCTTACAAATTCTTCCATCAAATAGTTTTTTTGATTTTTTTAAATTCGATCTCGGATGTAGTGATATTACTACATCTAAATTCAATTTTTTTTCTAAATAACTAAAAAAATTATTTAGCCTTTTGTGATATGATATATCCTCCGGGTTTCTTTCTTTCAAAATTTTTAAGTCTTGGTGATCTATAAGCATTTCATCGTGAAATAAAATATATTTTTTTTTGGGAAGTAAAATTCTCTTAAGATTATTAGACTTTAACAAATCAAAAGAAGGAACATTATAACTAATTTTTGATTTATTTATTAAATTATTGCTTTTTCCATTTAATCCTGAATAAAAAAAATAATTTATTTTAAATATCAAATTTTTTTTATTTTGAAATTTTTTAAAAAAAATCCAAAAAATTTTAGATAAAATTAATATTATAAAAAATAGGTTTCTGATGGATAAATTTAATAGATTATATTTTAAAATTTTTGATAAATTCTTAATATTTTGTTCCAAAAAGTAAGAGTCTAAAGAATAATCAACTATTTTAACATTTTTATTTTTATTCAATTCTTGAAAAATTAAATTTTTTTCATTTTGATAATTTGCTATTATTGTTATGTAATCTGGATTAATTTTTTCGAAAAATGAATTCAAATTTTTAATTTTTTTTTTTGAAATTTCATTTTTTTTAACCAAATTGTTTACATAAATTATCTTGGTATTATATTTTTTTTTAAAATTTTCAAAATTAAATTTTTGGTCATAAATTTTAGATTGTTTAGCTAAAATCAAAAAACAATAAATTTTTTTCATTTTTATAAAGATCTAATTTCTTTTAAAATTTTCATAAATATAAAAAATTATTTTAATACTTTATTTAATACTTCATCAAAAATTTTCTTCTTCATTTGAATTTTTTTTTGTGTATCATTTACGTAAATTGGTATTGAAACACTTCGTTCTAAAATATCGTTTGATTTTTTTAAAATTTTTTTTAATTTTTTTTTGTTCATACCAAATTTTTTAAAGATATGATCCCAGTGCATCGCGAAATGCCATTCAATAGCATCGGGTACATTTTTGGTTACAAGACCTTTTTTGTTAATTAACTCAACAAATTTTTTGGATAGTTTCTTATTTTCAAAATTAAAAATTATACAATCATGAAGAGGATAACTATTTTCTGGTATTTTTCTAAATTTAATTTTTTCATACTTTTTAAAAGTTTTGATAATTTCATCATAGTTTTTTTTATTTTTTTTTAGAATTTTACTGATTTTTTTTAATTGGGTTACCCCGATTACTCCTGTAATTTCCGTTGGTCTATAATTAAAACCGTATATTCTATGTGTATCCCTACCTCTTGGTAATTTTGGATTATTTTCATGACCATGATCCATATATTCTCTACAAAGCTTTATAAACTCAAAATTATTCGATGTGATCATGCCACCTTCTCCTGTGGTAATTGTTTTGCCGTTATCAAAACTCCAAGTGCACATATCAGATTGAACACCTAACATTTGTTTATTGTTCCACTTTGATCCAAGAGCCTCACAATTATCATCGATTACAAGTAGTTTATTTTTTTTTGCAATCTTATTAATTTCTTTCATATCAGCCGCTACACCAAGCATGTGAACTGGCATAATTACTTTAGATTTTTTAGTGATTTTTTTTGATAGATCTTTTGGACACATATTTAATGTTTCGTCAATGTCAACTAATACAGGTTTTGCCCCTAAATCAACAATAGCTTCCACTGGAGCAATAAAGGTAAATGATTGAATCAAAACTTCGTCTCCATTCTTTACTCCTGCTGCAACCAAAGCAATTTTAATCGCAGCTGTACCTGAGGATACACAGCAAGAATATTTTGAACCTATAAACTTTGAAAATGATTCCTCGAATTTTCTTACATAAATTCTTGGGCGAAAAAGAGGATATTTGCCATAACTTTTTTTATTAAAAAGTTTATTTAAAGCTTTTTTTTCTTTGTTATCTATTAATTCAAAACCTGGCATTTATTTTAACTCATCAATATTTTTTGATATTTTTTTTATTAATTTTATTAGGTCCGTTTTTTTAAATTTAATATTATTTACACTATTTATCACGTTAAGTTTATTCATTAAATCATTATTTATTTTGTTTATATTCGAACTTAAATTTAGGTGAGATCTTTTATTTTTTTGTGATAATAAAACAGTTTCAATATCTTTAATAATTTTTTTAAATTCTGATAATTTTTTTGAAAGTAAAATATCTTTATAATTTTTGAAACCTTTTTTCATATTAAATTTGAAAAGCTCTAGAGCGGTTATTGAAAAACCTTTTGCCTGAGGAACATGAAAATCTGTGGAAAAATAATAATTAAATATTCCAGATGCTCCACCACCAGAGTTAGATAAGGCCAAAATTGAGAGAGATCCTGCCAATTGTAATTTTTTTAAATAAGTTAAACTATTAGTTTTCAAATATTTTGGTAAATTTATTCTTATAAGATCAAAAGTTTGTTTTGATAATTCCTTGGTTAAAAAATTTGCTTTTGAGACGACAAAACTTTCAATGGCTCTACTAAATGATGCAATTGCCGAATAAATTATAATTTCTTTTGGGGCAAGAGAAATAAGTTTTGGATCATAAAAAGTAATTAACGGAAAGTTTTTTTCTGAGTTGATTCCGAGTTTTATATTCATTTTTTTTGATGTAAAAACAGCATTATAGATAATTTCAGATCCAGTGCTGGTTGTTGAAGGAATTGTAATGACTGGTATCGGGCAATTTGTTATTTTGGGAAAACCCATATAACTTATCGCTGATTTAAAGTTTTTACTCAAGAAAGCACAACCTTTCGCAAAATCCATTGTACTTCCACCTCCAATAACAATTATTGCATCAAATATATTTCTGTTTTTTTTTCTAAAAAAAATAATATTTTTATCCAAATATTCATATGTTGGCTCGTGGGGTTCATCAAAAAAAAATGTATTTGATATTTTTGTCTTTTTTTTTAAGAGTAATATTATGGATTTAACATATTTAAATTTTAAAAGTTTTTTATCAACAATCAAAGCCATTTTTTTAAATCGTTTTTTATTCACTTCATCAAAAAGGTTATTATAATTTTTATTAATTAATATATTTGTTTTAATATGTAGTCTCATAATTTTTCATCTGATTTTTAAAACTTTCTGCAATTTCTAAATCTAAATTATTATTTATATCTATAGAATTGTTTAATCCTTGAACAAAATAATTTACTTTGGATGTCAAAATTTTTTTGTTTTTGAGAAAATTTTCAACTTTAAAAATATAAATAGATCCATTTAAAAATAAGTGTTTATAATTTTTATACTTTTTATTTTGATTAAGATTTATAAATCTATTTTTTGTATGAAAAATTTCTAATGAATTAGTAATTGGACTACTTACAGATACACAATAATTTAATTTTTTTCTTTTGTAATATTCAATCATACGATCTATATCTCCAGATGTACGAAAGGGAGTTGTAGGTTGCAATAAAACGATGTTTTTTACTTTAATTCCATGATTTTTTAAAAATTCCAGTGTGTGATCTATAACAACTTCCATAGATGTATTTTCTTTGGAAAATTTTTGCGGTCTTTTAATATTAAAATCAACTTTAAATTTTTTACCTAATTTAATTACCATTGGATCATCAGTTGAAAGTAATATCTTATTAATCTTTTTTGACTGAATTGAACTTTCGAAAGTGTATTGTATTAACTTTTTATTATGTAACTTAATAAGATTTTTTCGTTTTATTCTTTTTGACCCCATTCTAGCTGGAATTAATGCTAAAAAATTTATCATCATGTTTGAAAGCCTTTCAAATTATCTAGTGAAAAGTGTTTGTCACAATTTTTGAGAGTACTTTCTCTATGAGAAATCATTAAAATGGTAATATTTTTATTCTTCAATTTTACTAAATCATTAATAATTTTTTGCTCATTTTCCTTATCTAAGGCACTCGTAGCTTCATCGAGAATTAAAATTTCAGGATCATTGTATAAAGCTCTAGCAATACCTATTCTCTGTTTTTGCCCACCAGAAATTTTATCTCCATATTCTCCAAGATTAGTTTTTTTATTTACCTCTAGGTCTTTTGCAAATTGGTTCAATTGCATGGTTTTTAGTAAACTTATAATTTTTGGAATATCTATTGAATTTTCTTCAACACCGAATGCAACATTTTCAATAACAGAACTATCATGAATGAATATGTTTTGAGGAACATAACCAATTTTTTTTTGCCAATTATGTAAATTTTGAGGTTCTAAAATATCTATTTGATCATCTATTACTATTTTTCCAGATTTAGCTTTTAATAAACCCGTTAAAAGACTTATAAGAGTACTTTTGCCGCTTCCACTTTTTCCAGAAATACCCACAAATTCTCCCTTATTTATTTGAAAGTTCACTTTATCAAATATTTTTTTTTCTTTTTCCAAATAATAAAAACTAATATTTTCAAACTTGATATTTTTTTTAAAAGGAAATAATTTTTTATCGCCCTGATCATTTTCTAAAATAAATTTACTATTATCTAACACAATCTTATTAAATTCTTTTAAAACCGGATGAATAAACTTCATTCTCTGGAGCGCAGATATTATTCTGGAAAAAGATGGCATAAGTCTAAATGCTGCTGCTGCAAAAACACCAATTATTACAAAATATTTTTCATAGTTTAATTCTAAACTCACAAAATAAAAAATAAGAATTACCATTACAAAAATTGTAGCCCACTCAAGCCAAAATCTTGGAAGAGAAGAAAGAAAATTTTGTCTCATTTCATATTTAGTGAGCATTTCATTAACGAAATTAAATTTTTTAAGAAAAAAATTTTCTTTTTTTTTTATTTTGATATCCTTTATTGAACCAAAAATATCTTTGATAAATTTCAATTTTTTTTCTTCAGAGTTAAATCTACCCTCACCATACAATCTTGATTTTTCATGAAAAAAAAATTGAAAAATAAACATAAAGGAAATCATTAATATTAAACAAATTAATGTACTAACAGGTTGAAATATAAATAAGAAGATACTTATTCCAATCACAACAAAGGTTTCTGAAATAATGATCATAAGATTTTTTACTGCTTCAGTAGCAAAAGTCGTATCATTTATATTTCTTATAATCTTTGAACTATTTGTGTTGAGATGATGAAAAAAATCTTTTTTTAAATAAACATTAAATGCGATATTACCCAGTTCAAACTTTACATTTTTTAAATATTGAAATTGTAGAAATGAAATAATAGTTAAAAAAATATTTTTGATAGTATAAATAATTAAAAGTATACCAATTACAGTTTTGATAATTGTACTTTGATCAATATTCTCAATATTTATAAAATTTAAATTTTTTAATCTTAAGCTAAAATTATCATAATTACTTATAGCTTCTATGACAGGTATAACAAATCCAATACCGATCATTTCAAGTATTGTACTTAATAAGAAAAGTAGAGTAAAAATCACTAATCTAAATTTATGTTTTTTTGACAAAATTTTGAGAATATCGCTAAAGTATAAATTTAAGTTATTCATCTCTTTTTTTTTAAATTTTCATATTCTTTTTGAAGTTCATCATATTCTTTAAGTTTTAAATTCATAAAGTGAATTGTGGATTTTGTTTTTTGAAAAATTCCTTTGGGTGTAAGAATATAAATATAATTTAATTTGTTTTTATTTTTTTTGAAATTTTGAATTTTAATCAATCCCTTTTTTTTGAGATTTTGAATACAATAATTTATTTTCCCTAAACTAAGTCCTGTATTTTTTGATAACTTTCTTTGATTTGTTTGCGGATCTTTCTCTAAATGTCTTAACAACTCAAATTGTTCATCGGAAATTTTCATTATTTAATTTAAATAATTAATTGTGTTCAAAATTTGAACAATTAATCATATTTAATCAACTTAACAAACAATTGATTATTATCATTAAAATTCATAACCTTTTTCTTAATTTTACCAATTTTATTATCCCAATCAATTTGATTTAAATTAAAAACTTTTTCAATTTTTTGCTGAATTAAATCTCTATTTGAAAAATTATTAATCCAAAAAAAACCCTCTTTTCCGAAATCATATGGCCAACCAAACATATGCGTATTCAATTTTTCATTATCAAAGTTTTTACTGAAAACAAAAACTTTTTGATCTCTACCTATCGCTTCATAAAGAGCAGTTGAGTGTGTGCCTGCAACTAAATTTGATTGATCTATTATATTATAGGTTTCGGGTCGATCATTTTTAATAAATTCCCAATTACAATTTAATTTAAGTTCATTAAAATAATTTTCTTCTTTTGAAGGAGCAAACAAATCATTACCATAAATATATAATTTAATTTTTTTCTGATTAGCAAAATAAGCTATTTCCTTGATTGCTTTTTTGTGGGTTAAATCATAATCACTATAAGAAATTCCGTTCACTAACAATTTACTTGATTTTATATTTCTAAAGCTTGATATAAATAAAATTGAATACTTTTTCTTTTTTTCGTTTATTTTGTAACAATTACTTTTAAATGATCCTATTACAATTGATTTACAGCCCAATAATTTACTATATATATTTCCAATTTTTTCATTGAACACAAGTGAATAATCTGAGTGATATTTTTTATTTTGATTATTTAAAAAATTATCGTTAAATTTGTTTTTCCAACCATTCTGTATCAGAATTTTTTTTAATTGCTCTCTCTTTTTTAAAAGAAAAAAGCTTTCACTATTATCAGAAAATGTAATAATATATTTAGGGTTAGCTAAATCAATAAAAGTTTCTAAATAATCTCTAAATGTAAATTTCAATTTAAGAAAATTAGACAAAACAACAAGAAAATTAATCTTTTCTTTTCGAATATGTAAAATGTTTAAATTTTCTTGATCTAAGTATTTTAATATATAATTCCTATGATTATCATCGAAAAGTAAAAATTTTTTTTTTTGAAGGGAAGAAAAATCGAATTTAAATAAAAATATTATTTTCAATATTTCAAAAATTTTTTTTAACATTTAGTATTTCAAATAATTCTTTAAATTTTGTAATTTGAATATTTTATGTAATTATCAACATTTCTAAAATCATCTGCATAGTCGATATCATTATAAAAATCGTAAATTTTAAATGCTCCGACTGACTTTCCCCACATAAAACCTTTAAGAATATTTTCAGTTTTATATATGTCAAATATTGTTCCACACATATAAGTTTCCTCAAAATTTGAGCGCGGAATACATAATTTATCAATATTGAAATCTTTCTTAACAATACTACACAATTTACCATCTACAATTCTATTTGATCTATAAGCTGGATTGCTCATTTTATTAGCACTTCTCACAGCAGAATATTTTTTCTCATTCTTTTTAAAAAAATTAATAGCTTTCTCAAGACTATTCTGATTTCTAATTGGTGATGTTGGTCTTAAATGAACAAAAAATTTTGGTAAATTATTGCCAATTGCAATTTGTTTTTTTATATAATCCAAAAAAACTGAATGTTCAGATGCATTGGCTGTTGAAATTCTCTTTGATCTCAAATGGAATTCTTTACATCCATATTTTTTTGCTATTTTTATATACCTTCTTGAATCACTTGAAAAAATTGTTTTTTTTATATTCTTTATTTTAAGGGCAAATCTAATCGAATAAGCAATCATTGGGTGTCCGCCGAGCTTTCTAATATTTTTATTTTTTAGACCTTTTGAGCCAGATCTAGCTGGAATAAAACCCCAAAATTCATTTAAAAGTTTTAATTTTTTCTTCATATTAAATTTGTATTTTTATTTTTTTTCTTACTACTAACTTTGTAACAGATATTCCCATCTTAATTTTTGTTTCATCGTCTATATGAGATAATATCTTTTTATATTTTTTTAGAATAGATAATTTTAAACCTTTCATATTTTTTTTTATTAATAATGAGTTATCAAGCTCTTCTTTACTAATTTTATTAAAACGAATAAAATTTTTTGAGTAAATACATGTAACTAAAATAAAAAATTTTGGTGATAAAATTGGGTGTATGTATTCTTTTCTGTCAGAATAACCATGTTTTAAAATTTTCACCAAAAGATAATGTCTTTTTTTTTTATGTACACTTGTTTGTAAATTAAAATGGAAAAAAAATCTTTTTTTAAAAGCATAAGTAAATTCTTGAGGAGTGAGTTTTATCAAATCATGAATCTTATTTTTTTTTAAAAATATCTTATAGGTTTTTTTTTTTATTATTTTCCCTGATCGAAAAAACAGATATTTAATTTTTTTAGTACGTTTGATTTCTTTCAATTTATTTATAAAATTTAAGTTGTTGAGTGTTAAAATATCCTAAAGTTTTTTCATTTAGATAAAATATGGTCTGGTCATATAACTCATCTTGGATAATTTTCCAATTTCTTTTAAAATTGTCCCTTAAAAATCTTGAATTCAATGATCTACCATCAACAAGTATAATAGTACCAGGACACAATAAATTTTCATATTTTAAAATATCACAACTCATTGGACTCATTTCATAATGGTTTAAAGTTATGCCATTAATTTTTCTTTTAATATTAAATTGGTCAGGACCATCTAGATAAATAAAATCTGGATTCAATGTAGGGTGGTTAACGTAATGACTACATAATCTTCCATTAAATGTGGTCATATGATTTTCAGAATAAAAAAACTTAAAATTTTTAAATTTTATATTTTGTTTAATTATATTTTTTGAGATATTTATAAATTTTTTTTCATTATCTATAATTGAGAGAAAAAACTTATTTTTAAATCTAAGATTTTTAATATTTTTCAAATATTTTTTTTTGTTTTCATTTAAAGCTTTGGCAATAACTAAAGACGAATATCCGGTTCCGTACTCAAGAACATTTATCCTTTTATTAAGGGTTATAAGCTTATAAATTCTATATAAATCAATAATTTCCGGTTTGTGTGCTTTGAAATCGTATCTATGGTCTTTTTTTTTTTTATTTCATTTAATGAGAGATCGTTTAAAAAACTTAAACCAATAGATTTAAAAAATTGTTTTGCCTTTTTGTAATCAATTTTTTTTGGTAACTTGATCATTAATAGAATTCAATAATGTGTGGAATATTTGTATCATACGGTCCTGATGTTAATTTTTTAAAAAATAAAGAATTAACAAATATGCTTTATCATAGAGGTCCGGATAATCAAGAGAATCATAAAATTGATGATGAACTGATTTTTGGTCATACCCGACTTAGTATTATAGATTTAAATAAAACTTCAAATCAACCTTTTAGAGATGGTTATTCCGTAATTCTTTTCAATGGGATGATTTATAATTTTATGGAAATAAAAAAACAGCTTAAAAGCAAATATAATTTTAAAACTAATTCTGACACAGAAGTTATATCAGCAGCTTACAAAAATTGGGGAGAAAGTTGTTTTGAACATTTAAATGGAATGTTTTCAATAGTTATTTACGATATTAAAAAGAAAAAAATTATTATTGCTAGAGATAGATTGGGAATTAAACCATTATATTTTAGAAAGATAAAAAAAAATTATTACTTCTCTTCGGAAATTAAACCTCTACTAAAATTAGCAAGTTATTCACAGAATTTAAATACTGTATATAACTATTTTAAATATTCATTTTATGAAAACAAAAATGACACATTTTTCAAAGAGATTAAGCAAATTTTACCTGGACACTATTACACTCTTAAAAATAACAAATTTACGTCGATCAAAAATTATTGGAAATTAGAAGATAAATTAAAGGCAACAAGAAAAATTTTTTCAATAAATGAGGCCAAAGAAATTTTTAAAGAAGAATTTGAACGCATTAAAAAATACTATATAAGATCAGATAAAGAAATAGGTCTTCTTTATTCTTCAGGTTTAGATTCAAATTTTATCTTAAATCTTTTTAACCAAGAAAAAAATAATATATCTTTATTACTAACTTTTGGGTTTAAAGCCAAAAATATTGAAGATGAAATTGGATATTTGCAGAATAATAGTATCAAAAATTTTAATTATAAATTTTCTATTGATGAACTTTTGACAAATGCTCAAAATGTTCAGCTCGAGCAAGAGATGCCATGGGGTGGCCCAAATGTTTTTTTTCAAGGTGCCTTGTTACAAAAAGCAAAAAAACTTGATCATAGAGTGGTTTTATCAGCCGATGGTGCTGATGAAATATTTGGTGGTTATGATAAATACTTAAATATAAATAAAATAAGTTCAAATTACATAAATCAGGCAATAGATGGGACAGTGCCGTTTAATAAATCATTATTTAAAAATGAGTTTTTTTTCAAAAAGAAAATTGATCTAAAATTACCTTTTAACAATAAATTTGATAATGCTAGATATTTAGATATTTCTTTCTCAAAACTTCCTAGAAATTTTAGATTTTCAGACAGATATAGCATGAATAAATCTGTTGAACTCAGATATCCGTTTTTAGATCATATTTTAATTGAGAATTCATTTAGACTTGAAAAAAGACTTATGATTAATAAAACTGAAAACAAGATAATGTTAAGAAAATTTTTTAACAATAAAACTAAAAAAAGACACATTAATAGCCCGCAGACACAATGGTTTTATGAAACAAAATTAAAAAAAATAATGTCAAATATTTCAAAGGAAAGTCCAATATTTGACATAGTTTTAGATAAAAAAAAAACCAAAAATTATTTTGATTATTTTTATAAAAAAAAAAGAAATAATTCTTTCAAAATGTGGCAAATTTATAATTATGATTTATGGCTAAAAACATTTTTTTAAGAAATCAAAAAAAAAAAAATATTTTGTATAATTCCGGCAAGAGGAGGATCAAAAGGCATAGCTAATAAAAATATTGTAAAAATAAAAAACAAAGAATTAATTAATTATACAATCCAGACAGCCTTAAAATTAAAAAAGTATTGTGATATAGTCGTAAGCACCGACTCAAAAAAAATTTTATCAAAATGCATAAAAAGGAGTCAGTTTATCTTTAATGGATTTCGACCAAAAAGATTATCGAATTCAAGCGCCCTCACAAAAGATGTTGTAAAATTTGAATTAAAACAAACAGAAAGAATATTAAAAAAAAAATACAAGTTTATCCTTTTATTACAACCCACGTGTCCTATTAGAGATTATAGGAAAATACTGAAGGCAATCAAACTTATCAAAAGAAAAAATGTTGACTCTGTTTTATCTATATCAAACGTTCTGGCAAATCATCCTTTTAGAATGAAAAAGATTGAAAATGGCTTTTTAAAAAATTTTATGAGTTTTAGAAAAGAAAATATGAAACCAAGACAATCTTTGCCTAAAGTTTATATCAGATCAGGATCTTTTTATTTGATTACAACAAAATCTTTTATCAAATATAAGTCTTTGGTAGGAAAAAAATGTATTGGTATTGAACTTTTTGATAATGAAACAATTAATATCGATACAGAAGATGATCTTAAATACTTAAAATATAGATTAAAATGTTAAAACTTATTTGCCCAAATAAAAAATTTTTTGATAAAAAAATTTTACAAAATTATAAGAAATATTTTAAATGTAGTTTTCTAGAAATCAACCAGTCAAAATTTAATAAAATTGCTAATGATTTTGATATCGTTCTTTTGCGTTTTAATCACTTTTTAGAATTCAAGAAAGATACAAAAATCAAATATATTTTAAGTCCTACAACAGGTTTGACTCATATACATAAAAAATTTTTAAACAATTCAAAGATTAAAATATTCTATCTTAATAGAAAAAATTTCCTAAAGAATGTAAAAGCCTCATCCGAATTTACGATTTTTTTAATTTTAGCAACAATTAGAAAATTTAAAAATATAAACCAAAAAATAACTATAGGTGGTGAAATCTATAAAAAAACAATTGGAATAATTGGCTTAGGGAGAATTGGGAGTCTTGTAGCAAAATTTTGTTATCTAATGGGTGCCAATGTAATTTATTTCGATAAAAAAAAATCTAAAAATAACCACTATCAAAAAACAAATCTAGACTATTTATTAAAAAAATCCGATATTATTTCGATAAATATTCCAGCGATAATTAAGAATTATAATCTCTTATCAAAAAGCAAAATTAAACTAATTAAAAAAGGAGCAATCGTCGTTAATACCTCAAGGGGTGAAATAATAGACGAAAAATATATTTTGAATTTAACAAAAAAAAAGTTTCTTTATTATTCAACAGATGTTATTCAAAATGAACAATTTATTAAAAAAAACAAATATTCAAAATTGAATAAAATTCAAAATGTTTTTGTTACTAAACACATTGCTGGTTTAACAAAAGAATCGATTTATAAGACTGATAAGGAAATTTTCTATAATTTTATAAAATTTTATGAAAAAAATTAAATATATCGCTGAACTTTGCCAGAACCATAATGGTAACGAAAAAAATTTAAATAATATGTTGGAAAGATGCGCCAAGAGTGGAGCAGACTACATTAAACTTCAATACATATTTTCAAAAAATTTATCTTTTAGATCAATTTTCGAAACTGGTTTAAAAGAAAAAAAAAGAACTCTAGCAATACGAAGACCATACCAAAAAGAATTTGATCGTTTAAAAAAACTCGAATTAAAAAATAAAGATTATGAAAATTTTGTTCTTAAATGTGAAAAATTCAATCTAAAGCCGATGATTACTTGTTTTACTAGAGATAGTATCAATACTTTATTCAATATGGGCTATGAAAACATTAAAATTGCAAGCTATGATTGTTCATCATTTCAGATGGTCAGAGAAATATCAAAAAAATTTAAAAACATTATAATGTCTACAGGTGCTACTTACCTGGATGAAATTTATAAAAGTTGTGAACTTTTAAAAAAATCAAAAAGAAATTATTCTCTCTTACACTGCGTTACGATATACCCCACCCCAATTGACAAAATAAATATTAATAAAATAAATTATTTAAAAAGAAAATTTAAAGTCCCAGTTGGTTTTTCAGACCATTCTCCTTCATTAGATAATAACAAAAATTTAGCTTCTATGATATCTGTATATTTTGGGGCAGAATTAATTGAGAGACATATAACAATTCTACCCAAAGACCAAACAAAGGATGGGAAAGTATCAATTTCACCTGAAGATATAATTGAGATCAAAATGTTTTCAAAAATGAATAAAGAAAGTCAAAGACTTTATTTACAAGATAAATACAAAATAAATCTAAATTCAATAAAAAATAAGAAAATACAATTGAATTTATCAGATGAAGAAATAATAAACCGTGATTATTACAAAGGAAGATTTGTATCTATAAATAAATCGTTAAATAGGACTATTTATAATTGGGAAGAAGTAAGTTTAAATGAATTCTAATTTTTATGAAATTAAACAGAACCAGTCTGTAAAAAATTTTATCATTGAATTTGAACAAGCAATAAAAAAGAAAAAAATTTTTACAGCAATCAAATTTAATAAAACCAAAAAAGTTTTAGGTGTTATCACTAGAGGGGATTTAAGAAGATTAATACTTAAAAACACATCTTTAAATAAAAAAATAGATAAATTTTTAAACTTAAAACCAATAACAATAAAAATTAATGAATTAAACAACGATTTATTTTCCAATTTAGAACAAAAAAGTAAGGGAAAGATTTTTGATGACATCTTATTAATTGATGAAAAAGATAAATTTTTAAAAATATTAAGATATAACGAGATAAAAAATAATTTTAATTATAAAAGTACATGTGTTATTGGAATGGGGCATATTGGTCTTCCACTTTCGATTTTTATTCTTAAAAAATTTAAGAATGTTATAGGTTACGATATTAATCAAAAAAAAATTAATGATATTAAAAATAATAATTTAGATTTTTTTGAAAAAAATTTACAAAAATTATTAATCACCCACTTAAAAAATAAAAGATTGAAATTAGTGAATAAACTAAAAGATATTAATTCTGAAGTTTATATAATTTGTATAGGAAGTGTTATTAAAAATAAAAAAATAATAAATGAGAATTTAAAAAATTTAGCTAAAACTTTATCAAGAAAAATTAAAAAAGGTGATTTAATTATTTTACGTGGGACAGTTTCAGTTGGAACGTCAAGAGAGATTTTTTTAAAATATATCCTGAAATATACAAATATGAAAAATGGGATAGATTTTTATTTTTCTTTTATGCCAGAAAGACTTATTGAAGGGGACGCTCTAGACGAATTAGAAAAAGTTCCACAATTAGTCTCTGGTTCAACTCAAAAATGTCTTCAGGTTGCATATGATTATTCAAAAGAAATATTTCAAAATGTAACTAAACTAGAGAGTTTAGAAGAAGGAGAAATAATTAAGTTAGCATCAAATTCTTTCAGATCACTTAATTTTGCATTTTCAAATGAAATATCGCGAATTTCAAATCTTTATGGATTAAGTGGGTCAAAGCTAATCAATAAGGCAAATTTTGGATATGAAAGAAATAACATAGCGAAACCAAGTTTAGGAGTTGGTGGTTTTTGTTTACCAAAAGACCCTCTATTATTTTCTAACAATTCTAAAAAACAATCTAATTATAAACTTGGTAAAATAAGTAATGAAATTAATAAGGAGATCACTAATTTTTTTATTAAAAAATTTTTGAATTTATTGAAAAAAATTGAAAAACCAAAAATTTTGGTTATGGGATTAACATTTAAAGGTCTGCCAGAAACTTTGGATATAAGAAATTCCACCTCCCTAGAAATTTTAAAAGTTTTCTTAAAAAAAAAATTTCAATGTTATGCGTATGACCCACTAGGTCACCTACTCAACAGAAAATTAAAAAATAGAAATTTTAAAATTTTGAGTAATAATTTCGATATAAACAAATTTGATTTAATAATAATTGTAAATAACCACCCAAAATTTTTTGAAAAAATTGAAAACCAACTTAAAGAAAATAAATCACATAGAATAAAATATATTTTTGATACATGGGGCAACATTGATAGATCATTTGTTGAAAATTTAGGATGGAAATATCTTAATATATGATTTCAATATCTTTTGTACCATGCAATAATGGACTAGGTCATATTCGTAGATTAGCTTTTTTTGTAAATAAGATAAAAAAAAAAGGAAAGATTTTTTTTTTTGTTGATAAAAAAAAAATTAAAAAATTCAAATTAAAAAAAAAAATAAACATTAGATATATTAAATCAAATTCATTGAATTACATAAATCAAATTTTTAAAAATAAATCTTTAAATAATTCAAAAATAATTGTGAGTGATAACTTAATTCATAAAAAACTTACTTTAAAAAAAACTATTCTTTTTGCAAACTTCCTCTGGGAAGAGATTCTCAATAAAAATAAAAAAAATTTAAAAATTTTAAAAAATAAAAATATAAAGATATTTTCAAATTATTTATTCTGTAATATTAAAGAAAAAATAAAAATTAAAAAGATTGGATTTTTTGATAAATTTAGACCTTCAAAAAAAAACAATGCAGTCTTAATTGCCACTGGTTCAGCACAGAGTAGATTACTTAAACAATTCAAAAAAAAAATTATAGATTTAATAAAAAAAGATAGATTTAAAAAAAAAAGAATTTATTTAGATCCAAATATTTATTCAAATAGTTTAAAAAAATATTCAGTTATAAAAGCAAAATTTACAAAAAAAATGTACTCAGAAATTACTTTCGCGATGATAAAGCCAGGTTTGGGAACAGTTGAAGAATGCCTCATAAGAGGTATACCAATAGTTCCTATCATGAATAATGAAAATAAAGAATTTTTGTTCAATTCACGTATTTTAAAAGAAAAAAAACTAGGTTTTGTCTTCAAGAATTTAGATCAAAGTGTTAATTTTATTAACAAAAATTTTAAAAATACGTTTTTTTTAAATAAATTTAGGAACAGATGCAAAAAACTTAAATGGAATGGTGAAAAAGAGTTAATATCTTATTTGAATAAAATAACCTATTGAAGATTAAAGATTTTGAATTAAACAGATAAATATAATGTCTAAAGTTACTTTAGTAAATCATTCGAGCCTGTTAATCACTTTAAATAATAACAAAACAACAATTCTTACTGATTTTTGGAATGAAAGCCCAGCTTTTGGTAGTTGGCTTCCAAGTGCACTACCTTTTTTTAACCCAACCTATTTAGCTTCATTGAGTTATGAAAAAAACTTTTTTCTGGCAATTAGTCATGCTCATGATGATCATATTGATGATTATTTTCTAAAAAAATACTTTAATAAAGATGTTAAAATTATAATTTCAGAGTATCCATCTCCCTCATTAAGAAATAGGATAAAAAAAATGGGTTTCGATAATGTTATTTCAATAAATCAAGAAATAGAAAAAATTGATAATTTTGAAGTTGTGTCTATTTTTGATCCACAAATTTCAGGTGATGATTCTGGTTTAGCTTTTAGAGATAATAAATATTGTATTCATCATGGTAATGATAATTGGTTTTTAATGAAGGAAAATAATATAAATTTATTAAAAAAATTTAAGGGTGATAGGGTTATGCTTTACGCCTCACAAACAAACACCGCATCAGGCCATCCAATAACTTATCCACAATATGATAAAGAAACAAAGGATGAAATTAAAAAAAAAGTAAAAGATATGGTAATTGCTGGTCTTAAAAATTCCCAAGAATTATCTGCTGATTATTTCTTACCATACGCAGGTTATTCAAAATCTTATGTTAAAAATCAAGATTATCACAACATGGTTGTTTCTCCTATTTATCAGAATTTATTAGGTTTAATAAAAAATGAAAAAAATTTAAAACATGAGAGAATGTTAAATATATTTTGTGGTGGCACAGTCGATTTAAATGATGGAAAAGTAACGTATCCTTTTCCAATTACACCTGAAAATGTATTTAATACAACTGACAAATACCTAAAAGAGGAAAAAATAATTAACAAATGTGATACGTTTAGGGAAGATTTTCAAAATGATAATGTTGAATTAGATAAGGTAGAGTATTATCTCCAAAAATTTAATGAATTTGTAAACAATTTTTTAAAAAGAAATTCTAGCTTCTATCCAAGTATAATAGGAAAAAAATTAAAATTTACCATATGCGAAAAGGATAATATTTCTAAAAAATTATTTTCCAAATGTATAGAAATAGGATCTGGTGCATTTATAGAAAATATTGATGAGCCAAACAAAGAATTTTTAATACCCTCAAATTTATTCAGAGCATTAATTGATCATAAAATTGTTTTTGAAAACCTTTACACAGGTTATCAAGCAAAAGTATATAGACATCCACCTAACGTATACAATAGGGACATTATAATGTATTTGGACATGTTCGGTTATGTATATGCAAAAAAAAAGATTAGTATATAACATAGGATAATTTAAAGAATATATCTAATGAACCAAAGTACCTACGATTTTTTCTTAAATCAACCCGTCCAGATTAATTTATTTAGTTTTATACAAAGTCTAATAGCTGCAAGCATACTTTGTTTTGTTATTCAATTATTTTACGTAAAATTCTCTAATTCTTTATCTAATAAAAAGGATTTTTCAAAAAATTTTATTGGTTTGGGACTAGCGACAACAATAGTAATAACAGTTGTGAAATCCTCATTAGCGTTGTCACTTGGTTTGGTGGGAGCCTTATCCATTGTAAGATTTAGAGCTGCAATAAAAGAGCCTGAGGAACTGGTTTATTTATTTTTAGTGATAGCTACTGGATTGGGTTGTGGAGCTGATCAAATTAAGATTACATTAATAGGAGTGGTAGTTGCAATTTTACTAATTTATTTAAATAATATATTTACAAGAAAAAATAACCTTGAAACAGAAACAATTAATTCTACCTTCACTTTTAATGAGAGAAAAAGTGAGAAAGATATAAATAACATAATAGAAAAAATTAAGAAATCCTCAAATAACCTAAAATTTGTCTCTATTTCATCTACTGAGAATGAAACAGTTTTAAATTTAGATATTAAATTTAAAAATCATGAAAATATTACAAAGACAATCGATAACATTAAAAAAGAAAATAAATCGGTTAAAATAATTTTAGCTAAAAATAGCATGCTTACATTGTAAAATGTATCTTAAAAAAGATAAAGTAAAAAAAAAAAAATTAAATATTTTCGATAAATTAATTAAAATTTATTTCTTTTTTACTTTATTTTTAGGAATAATAATTCTAACTATAATTCTAGATAGTAATTTTTGGAAAATTAATAAAGCAATTTTTATAAATAAATTCTATAATAGTGGAATTAATAATTATGCTAAAGTTGTTGAAATCTTATTTAAAAGTTTACCTGCAAGATTAAATCCAAAACTTAAGGAAGTATCTATAAATATAAATCAAAATAATATTCTTATACTAGAAAAAAATAGACAAGATATTTTGAATGAAATTATAGTTGGATCTGGTGATGAAAGATTTAATAGCGTAGATGCAACATTAAATTTTGATAAAAAAGAATACGATATCTCAATAAGATTGAAAGGAGATAGAATACAAAATTTCATTGACAAAGATAAAGTTTCATACAAAATTAAAATTACAGAGGATGAAAGTTTTCTAAAAATGAGAAAATTTTCTCTAATGAAACCTAGAATAAGAAATTATATTCATGAATGGCTATTCCATGAATTCTCAGGAACTCAGAAACTTACAAAACTTAAATATGAATTTATATATTTAAATGTAAATGGTTCAAATAATGGTCTTTATGTAATTGAGGAAAACTTCGATACTTGGCTAATTGAAAGAAATAAAAGTAGATATGGTCCAATTTTTTCAATGAGAGAGGAATTTGATGAAAATTTTATGACTTCTGAATTTGAAATTTATAACAAAAATTATTGGAACAAAAATGAAAATTTAGAATTAGCAAGTCAAGCCTTAAAAAAGTTAAAAATGTTTCAAAATAATAAAATTAGTCTTGAAAAGACTTTTGATATTGATAAATGGGCTAAATATTTTGCGGTAATTGATTTAACATATTCTTATCACGGATCTAGTCCTCGAAATGTAAAATTCTTTTACAATCCTATTACAGCTCTGTTTGAACCAATTCCATATGATGGACATAGAATCCATGTAAATTACAACGATAATATTAGTAATTATGACCACACCACACTTTTTGAAAAGTCAAAGTCTGGAATGTATCCAAGTAGGATTTATAATACAGACCAGTTTGGTATTGCTGAAGATACCGAAACATCATTAATAAGAGCTTTTTTTTATGATGAGAATGGAGAAGTAAACAAGAGTTTTGTAAAAAAGTATTTGAGTTCAATTAATGTTGTCACTAATAAAGATTTCCTAAATAATTTTTTTAAAAAAAGAGACACAGACATACAAAAAATTAACAGTGCAATTTATGCTGACTATTTTTTGATTGATAATAATTTTAATAATAAATATGGGCCAGGTTTTTATTATTTTTCAAAAGAAGATATTTATAAAAGAGCAGAGATTTTAAAAAATAAAATTCGGCCTGATTTATCAAAAATTAATATAAAAGCTGACCAAAACAACATTTACATTTTTAATAATAGTTATCTTAATTTGAGATTAGACACTGAAGTATTTTCATGTGAAAAAGATGATATATATTCAAAAGAAGATAAAAAAATTTTTTATAAATTACCTTTAGATTTAAATATTAAACAGGTAATTAATAAAAAAAAATTTAATAATATTGATAAATGTAACTTTGTTTATTTTTCAAATTTAGAAAAAACTGAAACCTATTCTAAAAAAATTGATTTTTATTTAGACGCAAGTATTAAAGAGGAAAATAATGAATTTTTAGATTTTTTTGATATTGATCAAAATATTTTAACACTTAAAAGTAATGAAATTTTAATTAAAAAAGATATTGTTATTCCAAAAAAATATATAGTCAAAATTTCTTCAGGTCAAAAAATAAAATTAATAAATAATTCCTTAATTTTATCCTATTCTCCATGGATAGCTTTAGGAAAAAATTCTTCTATAGAAATATCAGGAGATGAAAAAAATTTTGGAGGAGGAATTTTTATAATCAATCAAAAAAAAAAATCAAAATTTGAAAATGTAATTTTTCAATATCTGGCAGGTGTCGAAAATAGAAAATTTTATGACCCCAATTTAATCGAAAATAAATTTTTAATTACTTATTATAATATTTCGAAAAAAAATAATTATGGAAAAAGATTAAAAATAATGGATAATCAAAATTATTTAGTAGCTAATTCTTTCAAACTTACGGGTGCTTTGACAATTTTTGGTGGTGAAGTTAAAATTAATAATTGTCAATTTATTAAGATATCCTCAGAAGATGCTTTAAACATTATTAGTGCATCTTCTAAACTAACAAATTTAGTATTTAATGAAAATTCATCAGACTCAATAGATATAGATTTTGGTAACTCAATTATCAAAAATAGTAATTTCTCAAACATTAAAGGTGACGGTATTGATGTTTCGGGTAGCTATATTGAAATTGAGAATATAAAGTTCGAAAATATTTATGACAAAGCGATAAGTGTAGGTGAAGAAAGTTCAACACTAATAAAAAATGTTGATGGTAAAAACGCTTTCATTGGAATAGCGGTAAAAGATGGATCAAATTCAAAAATTTCTTCAATAACTTTTGAGAATATTAAATTTCCTTTTGCCAGTTATCAAAAAAAAAAATTTTATACTAATCCAAAATTAGAACTGCAAAATGATATTAAAATAAATGATTATGAAAGAAAATTTTTGAAAGATAAAAGTGGAATTATAAAACAAGGTGACAAACAAGTTGAAGAATATTTTGATGATATCTTAAATTTAGTCTACAAAAGAGTGGAAAATACTTCACTAACTATAAAATGAATATTATAAGACCTTTTCTATACCTCTTTTTTTTTATATTTTCCTCATTATCAGTTACTTTTTCAGAGGAGGCTAAAAATGATGGTGGTTTAAATCTGATTGAGGACATTTTTCCGTTTAATGATGATGGTACAATTAATGCTGTCATTGAGATAAATGCAGGCTCAAATGAAAAATGGGAAGTTTCTGATAGTGGTGATAAAATAATACATACTTTAAAGGGTAATAAGAAAAGAATGATTGAATATTTGCCTTACCCTTACAATTATGGTTTTGTGCCTCAAACAATAGTTCCACTTAATGAAAATGGTGATGGAGACCCTTTGGATATTATAGTAATTGGACCCTCAATAGAAAAAGGCTCTGTAGTAAAAGTTAAACCTATTGCAACTATGATAATGAAAGATGCAAATGAGATTGACTCAAAAATAATTGCAATTTCTATCAATAATTTAAATTTATCCTATGTAAATTCTTTAGAAGATTTAGAAAAAAATTATGTTGGCCTGTTTGAAATCGTGAAATTATGGACAATAAATTACAAAGGAATAGCTTTAAAATTGGAGAGAATTTTAGGAAAAAAAAGTACAAAAAAATATATTGAGATACATCATAATTATTTTTTAAATTAATTTATGGAAGCAATAGAAAATATAGAAAGAATTGAAAGAAAATGGTCTTTGCATAATTGTACTAAAGCGCAATTTCATATTGCAATATCAAGAAGTAAATTTTCTTTTATTAAAGAATACGAAACCCGAAAAGTTAATTCAATTTATTTTGATGATACTAACTTAAACTCACTATATGAAAATTTAGATGGTAATACTTCTAAGGCAAAGTATAGGATAAGATGGTATGGAAATTTGAGAAGGATTAAATCAGCTCGATTTGAAATAAAAATGAAAAAAGGTATTTTATCTAAAAAAAAGATTTATGACATAAAGTATAAAAATTTTGATTTTAATTTTGAATATTTGAAAAGATTAACAGATGAGGTTAATAGTATTTTGAATTTTAGAAAAAAATTGAGGCCCATTTTAAGTACTCACTACATACGTGACTATTTTATTTCAGCTAATGGAAAGATAAGATCAACAATTGATGATGAACTAAAAAGTATTATGATATTGAATGAAGGATCTCTTGAAAATACAAAAAATTTTAATAAACTCGTTTTAGAGTTGAAGTATAATGTTGCACATGAAGAATATGTTAGGAAAAATTTATCACAAATGAAATACTTAAGATTATCTAAAAATTCAAAATACTTAATCTCAGCTGTAGATAATGAATTTACTCATAGTTGATGAATATAATGTATTATAGAAATCTAAGAGGTTTTTCCTTTTTAAGTATTTCAATCATATTAAGCTATTTTATATTGTCATTGTTCATCTCAAATATGTGGGATGCTTATAATTTTGATTATGCATTTTTAAAAGGAGATTTAAATGGTTTAAAATTATGGGCTACTGAAAATTCTCATAGATGTTTTCTTTTGATAATAAACTCCCTTTTTTTTTTAAAGAACTCCTTTAATTTAAAAAATGAAATACTTTTTGATATTTTTAATATTGGAGCACTTATATTTTATATTTCTCAAATTACAAAAGTTGGCTCAGTATTATTAGAAATAGAAAAAAAATGGCTTCCGATACTTTCAATCTTCTCCTTAATTTTGCCTATTTGGGAGGGTTTTACGTCTTTAGTTTTGGGATTTTACTTATTTTATTTTGGTATTTGTTTGTTAGGTTTTAGACTTTTTTTTTATAGCCAAAATTTGTTTAAAGTAATTTTTGGTTTTTTTTTATTAGTTAACTCTTTGTGTGTTCAATCTAATTATTCAATTATTGCTGGACTTGCATTTTGTTATATAATTACATCAAAGATAAATAAATATTCGATACTCAAATCTTCAATTATAATTTTATCAATTTCTTTTATTTTTTTGATAAATTATTATTATTTTCCCCCCTACGGATTTTTCGAAAATTACAACAGAATATCAATTGATAACTTAAATTTAGTTAAATTAGTTACTAATCTTTTTAACTTTTCAACTTTTTTTTTATTTTTTTCTTGGGCATTTATCATTTATTTTTTTTTAAATACCAAAAATAAAAATAAATATTCTTTCATAATTAATAAAAATTTTTGGATAATAGTCACACTTTTTTTATTTGCTATTGCACCATATATTTTCTTAAATAAATCAACTGATATTTTTGCATGGAAAGATTACCTAGCTCGACATGCATATTTATTAACAATCTCCTTTTCATTTTGTTTTACTTTAGTGTTTAAAAATATTTATGAATCAGACAAAAGTGTAAATAAAAGAATTTTTTTAGTATGTATTTATTTATTTATATTTCAGGGAATTGTAGTTCAATTAGGTAAATTTTATTTCAAAATAGAATCATCTGTTTTTAGAGATAATCTAGTTCTAAATTTAAAAGAATTAGAAGAACCAAATTCAGGTTTAATTGAATTATATAGACATGATAAAACAAAATTTAACTTTATTGACGAACACGATTATTTACCAGGCCATCGAATAAGAAACCAGGAGATTTCTGTTTTATTTTATAAAGCTTATGGAAAATCTAGTTGGTTATTTTTCATTCCTAAATCAAAAAGTAATAAGTCAATTAATTTTGATAAATATAAAACTCTATTTAATGCAGATGACTTTGATTTAAAATCAAGGTGTATAACTAAGATTTATTTTTCAAAAAGTCTAAGTTATTTAGAAAGAATTAAATACTTGTATATTTTCAATGCAAATAAATATTATAAAATAAATGATCTAAAAACTACTTGTGCATAGTTCTTTTCAAAAAAATAAATACATCTTCACTTGATCCAAAAAAATTGTTCATTTTATTATATTTAAGTACTTGATTATCAATTTCTCCCCGGAATTTTGATTTTGACCCAATTTTTTTTTTTATATCTTCGAGTTGAAGATAATCGTTACATCCTATTTCGACAGTTTTATTTTTAAATTGGTTAATTCTTGTAATAATAAATTCAGCTATTTTATCTACTTGAGTAAAAGAGTATCTAGAGTTTTTATTTAAGAATACTGTAGATGATCTAGATAAATCAATCAACACTCCTTTACCGAGTCCTTTTCCATACATAGAAGCTAATCTAAAAATTGTAAAATTGTTGAATTTTTTAACTAAATTTTCAGCCTTCTTTTTATTTTTTCCATATATTGTATCTAATTGAACGCGAGCCGATACAGATGAAATTTGAACAATTTTTTTAAAGGTATAATGTTTCAAGAAAAAATTTGTTTTTTTTACGGTTTCTTCATAATCTTTAGCTGGAAACTTTTTTGCCCAATATCTTTTGGATGGCATCGCACAATTAATTAGAAATTTAAATTCAAAATTTTTATATTTGATATTATTTTTCCGTGTTATGCCAACAAACTGAATTTTATTCTTCTTACAATATCTAACAATTGATGATCCAACAAAACCTCTGGGACCTAAAATACCTAGAAATTTTTTTTTAATCATCCACGCGAACTATTGGAGGATCAGAATCGTCCCATCTTTTAGTTAGCATTGCTATTATAGTCATTTCAGTTATTGCGTAGACTGTATGATAGGTATTTTTATCTGTTCGGGTGCACATCCCTTTTGTTAGATGTATAAACTTTTCATTTTTTTTATCTTTTGGATCTTCTCTATAAACTAACGTGCCACTTCCATCGACAACTAATAAATATTCTACAAAATGAGGGTGATAATGAAAACCCCTGACTTTACCAGCATTAAAATATAACATATTAAACTCTAGAAGAGGTTCTTCAGGTAACCAGGTAAATATCCCTCCTCTACCATCTCTTACGGTTTCTAAGTTGCATTTTGGATACAAAATCTTAACTGTCATCCTAAATAGTATATTATATTAATAATTTAAATGAAATTCAAAAAAAATAAGAATTGCCGTTGCTGTGGTTCCATAAAATTAAATAAGTACTTAAATTTTGGAAATATGTATCTCTCAACTGCTTTTCCTAAAACAAAAAAAAATAGTTTAAGAGAAATTCCTATGATACTAGAAATATGTCACGAATGTAAGCTTGCTCAGTTAGCACACAATTACGAATTATCAAAATTATATAATGAAAATTATGGATATAAATCAGGGATAAACCAATCAATGAAAAATCATCTAAAGTGTATAACTTACGAAGCTATGAGTTTTAAGCCTTTAAACAAAAATGATATTGTTCTCGATATAGCAAGTAATGATGGGACATTGCTCAAAAATTACAATAAAAATTTAATTAGAGTTGGGGTGGATCCAGTAATAAAAAAATACAGAAAAAATTATAAAAAGATGAGATCATTTGAAACTTTTTTTTCAAAAGAAATTTTTTTTATTAACTTTAAAAAAAAAGCTCAAATTATCACCAGTATTGCAGTTTTTTATGATGTAAGTAACCCAAGACAATTTGTCAGTGATATATCGGATATTTTGGATCCTACAGGAATCTGGATACTAGAACAATCATACTTTCCTCATTTAATTGAAAACAATGCTTACGATAGTATCTGTCATGAACATTTAACCTATTTTACTATCAAACAAATTAAAATGATTTTAAAAAAATATAACTTAGAAATTTTTAATATTTCATCAAATAATATGAATGGTGGTAGTATAAGATTTTTTATTAAATTTAAAGATAATAAAAATATAAAAATATATAAAAACAATATAAATCCATATCTTTTAGTTGAAAATAAATTTTATAAAAACTTCAATAAAAAATTATTAAAATTTAAATTAGAGATAGAGAAAAGTAGATCAAACATTAATAAATTTATAAAAAAATCAGCTAGACTTAACAAATCCATTCATATTTATGGAGCTTCAACTAAAGGTAATATAATTTTACAATATTGTAAAATTAACTCGGTCAAAATTAAATTTGCAGCGGATAGAAATCCAGACAAGTTTAATCGTTACACGCCCGGATCAAATATTAAAATAATTTCCGAAGCAGAGTCTAGATCAATGAAACCTGATTATTATTTGGTAATGCCCTGGCATTTTAAAAATGAAATAATTAAAAGAGAAAAAAATTTTACCAAAAATGGCGGCAAATTGATATTTCCCTTGCCTAAATTTCAAATATTATAATGTCTAAAATTAAAAATGCTCTTATTGTAGGAGGTAACAGTCAAGATGGTAAATATTTATCAAGCCTTCTATTAAAAAAAAATTACTGCGTGTACTCTATTTTTAATAGAAATAGAAATAAAATAAGTAATAGAATAAAAGAAATTAAATTAAATTTTAACGATCAAAAAAAAACAGAAAATTTTTTTAAAAAATTTGATAAATTAGAGATATATTATTTCCCATCAATAAATATCGACTCAAATAAGATTGAAGAAAAAAAAATTTTTAAAAAAAATATTCATCTAAATTTTACACAATTAAATCAACTGCTTATGGCGATTTCTAATTTAAAAAACAAAAAAAAGATTAAAATTTTTTACAGTTGTTCATCACACATATTCAAAGCTAATAGATTTTCTAGTAAGCAATCAGAAGAAACTAATTACATGACAAATTCATATTATGGTTTTGCAAAGTTATGTGGTTTAAGATTATGTGAGTTTTACAGAGATAAATATAATTTATTTATCAATGTCGGTATATTATATTCTCATTTCTCCAAATATTCTAAATCAGATTTTGTTATTCCTAGAATTTATAACCAATTAAAAAAAAATAAAGTTATAAGTGTAAATAATGCAAATTCATCAATCGATTTTTTGCATGCTAAACAAGTAATTAAGATAATTTATAAAATCATGAAACTCAAAAAACCAAATACGTTTATAATATCTTCGGGGAAAAAAATTAAAATAAAAAAAATTTGTATAATTTTAGGTGAATTAATGAAAAAAAGAGTAAAAATTAATAGCGTCGTAAATAAAAAAAATTCTAAAGATTTAGTAGGTAACATTAAAAAAATAAAAAAGTATATAACTATACCTACAAGAGAACTTGGTATTAAAAAAAACCTTGAAGACTTTATATATGAATAAAAAAATATTAATAATATTACCGACTTTAAATGAAATTAAAAATATTAAAATTTTATTTAACAGAATAAAAAAAATTAATTTAAATTTTAATATCCTTTTTATTGATGACAACTCTTTTGATGGAACACGTGAATACATTCAATTTCTAAAAAAAAAAGAAAAAAATGTAAATTTTATTTTTAATAAAAAAAGAAAGGGCATTGGTAGAGCACATAAAGATGGATTGGCTTGGGCATATAAAAAAAAATTTGATTATGTTATTACAATGGATAGTGATCTAGCTCATCATCCAAAATATATTTTACGAGTTTTAAAAATAAAAGATACAGCTCATATTATTTTAGGATCAAGATATATTAAAAAAAACAGTACACCCGGGTGGTCTAAATTTAGAATTTTTTTAAGCAAAAGCGCACATTTTTTTTTTAGGATCATTTATAAATCAAATTTAGATTCTACAAATGCATTTAGATTGTATAACTTAAAATCAATTAATTCTAATTTTTTAGAAGATTTAAAATATGATGATTATGAATTTTTTTTTACCTCAATAGTTATTTTAAAAAAAAAGGGATACAATATAAAACAGATACCTATGATTATTTTTGGAAGAAGCCATGGTGGTTCAAAAATGCTTATGAAGCATATTTTTAAGTCTGTTAGTACAATGTTTTTATTTTATTTTAAATCAAAAATAATTTAACTTAATTCATTTATATCCTCTAAAAGCATTTCTTTAATTAAGTTATCTATCGTAATTATAGGTCTCCATTTTAAAAATTTCTTAGCTTTTCTAAAATCACCCCTTAAATTATATACTTCTGATGGCCTAAAATAATTTTTGTCAACTCTAACTAATACTTTTTTAGTTTTTTTATTAATTCCCACCTCTTTTATTCCTTTACCTTTCCAAATCAAATTGATTTTAATTTCTTTAAAACATTTTTTTATGAAGTATCTTACAGAGAAATTTTTACCTGTTGCAATTACATAATCATCAGGTTTTTTTTGCTGTAACATTTTCCACATACTTGAAATATAATCTGCAGCATGTCCCCAATCTCTTTTCGCATCTAAGTTACCTATGTAAAACATATCTCTTTTTTTTAAGTAAATTTCAGCGATTGCTCTTGTTATTTTTCTTGTGACAAAAGTTTCACCTCTTCTCGGGCTCTCATGATTAAACAATATTCCATTACATGCAAAAATATTATATGCTTTTCTGTAATTTTTTGTAATCCAATAACCAAACAACTTTGAAGTTCCATAAGGACTTTCAGGTAAAAAGTTGGTTTTCTCACTTTGAGGAGATTTAGCATTTCCAAAAATTTCTGAAGTAGATGCTTGATAAAACTTTGTCTTACTTTGAAGATTAAGTAATCGAATAGCTTCTAAAATCCTTAAAGGGCCTAATGCATTTGTATTTGAAGTATATTCTGGTGTCTCAAAACTTGTATGAACGTGTGATTGAGCACCAAGATTATAAATTTCATCAGGTTGTACTTTTTTTAAAATTCTGATTATATTTGTTGAGTCTGTTAAATCTCCATATATAGGTTTAAAGTTAGTCATTTTTTGGTAATCTTTGTACAAATGGTCTATTCTTTTTGTATTAAATGAAGAAGATCTTCTTTTAATACCAACAACCCTATAATTTTTTTTGAGTAAAAATTCAGTTAAGTATGAACCATCTTGGCCGGTTACCCCGGTGATTAGAGCAATTTTTTTTTTCATGAAATTTGTTATTTATTAATTTTTTTTAACTCTTCTGGTGTACCTATATCATACCATAATTCGCCTGTAATATATGGAATTACTTTCATTTTATTTTTAATTGCATTATTTATCAAATCGACCATCGTTAAAAATCTAGGTTTCTTCATAAATTTTAATGCTATGGGATTGATTACATAAGCGCCTATATTTATCAAAGATGAATAATTTGGTTTTTCTAATATTTGATTGATCATTTTTTTTTTTACTTTAATAACTCCAAATGGATTTTGCATATCATAATTTTTACTTGCCACAGATATATGTGCTTTGCTTGTTTTATGATAATTTAGAAAATCTTTAAAATCTATATTACTAATTATATCTCCATTAGAGACTACAATAGGCTTTTTTTGTTTTTTTAAATATGCGAGTGATCCAGCGGTACCAAGTGGTTTCATCTCTTTAATATAAGTTATGTTCACATTAAGCGACTTACCATTTTTTAGGTATCTGATTATTTTATTTTTCAAATACCCAGTTGAAATCACAAAATTTTTAAAACCTAAACTCTTCGCTTTTTCAATCAAATGAACAATTATTGGTTTATCATCAATTTTAATTAAGGGTTTTGGAGTGTTTTTAGTGAATGGCAAAAGTCTAGTTCCTTGCCCACCTGCCATGATCATAAAAATATTATCCAGCGAGTCGAGCTTATGAAAATCTTTAAAAGAAAAAAAATTAATTAATCTTTTTTTATCGTCAATGATTGGCAGATGGGAAATTTTTTTTTGAGACATAAAATTTTTGATAAATTTCAAATTCAAATTATTCTTATTCAAAAGTATAGGATTTTTATTCATTATTCTTTTAATTGGTAAACTGAGGTTATTGAGTTTTTTTATTATAAAGCTTCTCAGATCACCATCGGTAATTGTTCCAACTACTTTTTTATTTTTATTGATAACAATTATGATTTGCTCACCAGACTTAATCAAATTTTTAATTCCTGACTCAATAGTTGCATTTTCGTGAAGCTGAATTTGTCTCAATCTCTTATTTAAATCTTTATTCATAGATCAAAGAATTTTTTATAAACTATATTATCTAATCTTATTTTCTTTAAATTTGATATAATTTTTTTTATAGTTGCATTTTTAATTTTTGAAAAATTTTTTTTTCTTATTTTTGCTCTAGAAATTTTTAATATAAGTTTACTAATTTCTTCTTCTTTTGGTTGAACATTATAAATAAAATTTGAGTCTCCTCTACCTTTTTGTCTATTTCCGATGTTGATTGTGTAGTTTTTTACTATTGGCATTTCTAAAATGCCACTTGATGAGTTTCCAATAAGCCCATTTACATGATGCAACATCGATAAATAGGATTGGGATCCAAAATTTTTTATGTAAAAAATGTTCTTTTTATTTTTTTTAAATTCTATAATTTTTTTTTTAATTATATCGGACTCGAAATCTGAACCTGGAGCTGTAAAAAAAAAATTTATATAATCAAATTTTTTAATTGATTTTAAGATTTCTTCAAAGTTTTTTTTTGTATTGCCAGATTTAATTGTATCAGGATGATATGTGACAATAAAATTTTTATTTGCAAAAGTTAAATCGTGTAATTTTTCTAATTTATCTTTATTTTCTATTTTCAAGTTTTGAATTTTTTCCTCAATTAGTGATCCGACATTCTTAACATATTTCGGTTGTTCTCCGAGTTGTATTACTCTTTCTCGATGAGTTCTGTTTGAAACAAAATGAATATTTGACAATTTAGTCATTGCATGTCTCATAGAATCGTCCATTGATCCCTCTGATATTTCACCTCCATGCAAATGAGCTATTGGTATTCTCATTAAATATGAGCAAAACGTTAGTAATAACATCTCAAATCTGTCGCCGAAAACAAGAACAATATCTGGTTTTGTATTTTTTAAATATTTAAAAAATTTTAAAATTAGTTTTGAATTAAAACTAAAGATACTTTCTAAATTGTTAGAATTGAATTTTATATTTAATTTTTTATCTATAGAGATCTTTCTTTTTAAGATCTCTTTTAGAGAATGTCCTTGGTCTCTATTAAAATGAGAGCCAGTTACCAAGAAATTTAACTTAAAAAACTTATCTTTTTTTAATTTTTTTAGAAGATTTTCTAATATCCCAAAATCTGCTCTTGTTGTGCTAATTGCTAAAATTTTCAAAATTTTATAATCTCGTTTTTATCAAAATTTTTACTCGCCTTTTTTCCTAAAATTTTCAAAATATCAAAAGAGGGTATTCCAATCATAGGTCTTTTTGTAGTTAAATTATCTTCTGTAAATCTTTCATTTTTATTAATTCTTTTTTTTGCAACTATACATTTTTTTACAATTTTCATGTTACTAATTTCAGAATGATAAATTTTTTTAATATTTTTACCGAGGGCTATTTCTGCATTTTTTAAATACTTAACATATTCAATAAATTTTGTAGGTTCAATACTTGCGATGTGATCTGGACCAGGCATTTTTTTACTTAACGTTATATGCTTTTCAATTAAAATAGCACCTAAAGCAACTGATAAAATTGCAGACTCAAAATTATTCGTGTGATCAGAAAAACCAACATATGGAGTCAATTTTTTCAGATGATTAATAGCTAGCATATTTGCTTCTTTAAGATTGGTTGGATATGAACTCGTGCAATGTAATAAAACTATATCTTTTTTTTTTAAACCATTTTTTTGTAAATAATTAAAAGAATATCTTATAGTTTTAATTGATGACATACCTGTAGACAAAAAAACTTTTTTTGCCTTTTTTGATATTCTTTTTAATAATAAAAAATTATCTATTTCACCTGAGGGAATTTTAAATTCATGAATGTTTAAATCTAACAATATTTTAAGGCTTTCTTCATCAAAAACGCTAAATAAAATTTTAATTTTTTTTTTTTTACTATAATCTATGACTTTCTTATATAAACTCTTCGTAAGTTCATATTTTTTTAACAACTGATATTGACTAATATTTTTTTTAATATTTTTTTTCTGATATTTTGCCAAAGGAGAATTGTTTAAAACCAGTTCCTCCGTTTTATAAGCTTGAAATTTTATGTAATCGGCTCCTGCTTTACTTGCAACATCAATTAATTTAAAACAATTTTTTAATTTCCCATTATGATTTACTCCAGCTTCAGCAATTATTTTCAATTTCTTATTCATTTAATTATTTTTATAAATTAAACTTTTTGCTTTAATAAAAGAATTCTTTTTAACAACAATACCTTGCCTTATAATGCTACTACTTCCAACAAAAGAATTTTTACCAATCTTACAATCTCCATTTACAATTGCGCTCGTAGCTATATGACAATGGTCACTAATTTTAGTATCATGTTCTATTAAAGATTTAGTATTTATTATACAATTTTTCCCAATTTCTGAACCAGCATTAACCAAAACATCATGCATAATTATTGTGCCCTCTTTAATTTTACTATTTTTTGAAACATACGACCTCGGGGAAATTATAATTGGTAATTTAAAACCAATTTTTTTAAGCTTCGAAAAAATTTTTTCTCTAAAATTATCATTCTTAATTTTTCCAATACCAATGTGAGCATATTTAGTAATTTTGAGTAACTTTTTTAAATCATCATCACTTCCAATTTTTTTATATCCCAGAAGTTTTTTTGAATTTTTATCGACAAAACCAATGATTTTAAATTTCTTTTCCATTTCTATTACATCTACACAAGACTTTGCATGACCACCTGAGCCTATCAAAATTATTTTTTTCATTTTTTTTTTAAAATTATGCTTTGGCTACTTGGTAAATTAATAATACTTTTTTCGATATTTTTTGCACCGGAAAGATTCATCTTGGGAAAATCTTTATATGGCTTTAATTCAGATAAAAGTGTCCATGATGGTCGAACAAAAATGTTTTTTGAAATACAATACTTAATTATTTTTTCTTTGAACTTTTTATATTTATCATCAAGAACAATTGTTTGAAGCCAATAATTGCTTTTGCTATTTTTAGCCTCCTTATAAATTTTTACACCATCTAAATTCGAAAATGATTTTTCATATTCATAATAAAGTTGTCTTTTTGCCGATAAAAATTTTTTTAACTTTAGCAACTGAGCAATACCTATTGATGCGTTTAAACTTGGCATCCTATAATTAAACCCCACTTTATCATGAATATATTTATATTTATGTGGAATTTTTGCTGTTGTAGCCAGATGTTTAGCTATTTTAAAATACTTGTAACTATCAGTTATAATTGCTCCGCCTCCTCCAGTGGTAATTATTTTATTCCCATTGAAACTTAAACATCCAAATAATGAATAAGTACCCAGGTGTTTTGAAGTTTGATAACTTCCAAGTGCTTCCGCAGCATCCTCAATTACTTTCAATTTAAATTCTTTAGCAATTTTATTAATTTCGTTAATTGAACACGCATGACCAAAAACATGTACAGGGACTATTGCTTTTACTTTTCTTCTAGTCTTTTTATTAATTAGTGTACCTTTTTTAATTTTAAAACTTTTTTTTAAGTAATCTCTCAATTTTTCGACATCAACCCCAAAATTTGCAATTTCAGAATCTATAAAGTGAGGAGTCGCTCCGCAATGACTTATTGCATTAGCAGTTCCAATAAAGGTGAGGGAAGGAACCAAAACCTCGTCGTAAGGTTTTATACCTGATGCTAGTAAAGCTATTTGTATAGCAGATGTACCACTAACAGTTGATACGCAATATTTAGATTTTGTTAAATTAGAAATTTTTTTCTCAAACAGATGTGTATTTTCTCCTGCTGTTGAAATAAATTTACTATCAATTGCGCGACAAACAAATTTGTTTTCATTTTTATCAAAGGAAGGTTCGTGTAAAAAGTGTTTCCCTCTTCCTGTTACTTTTACAATAGAATTATAAATATTATTAATAAATAACTTCATATTCTAATTTCAACTCTTATTTATTGAAAAATTACCTAGTTTTTTTAATTCACTTTTTTTTACATAAGGTGATTTTAAATATCTTTTTATTTCATCAATTCCATATTCCACAGATATAAATTTATTATTCTTTCCCATGAATTTTTGTATTTTTGAAAAATCAACTTTATAATTTCTTAAATCAAGGTTTTTACTTACTTTCTTAATTTTTAGTGATTTAAATTTTTTTTTTACCATATTTCCAATTTGAATTTTATTAAAATTATTATTATTTGAACCACAATTGAAAACTTCACCATTAGTTTTTTTTGTTGGTGACTTTATTATAGAATATATAATTTTTGCAAAGTCAATTACATGACAATAAGGTCTATAAGTTTGTCCGTGATATATTTCTAAATTTTCTTTTAAAAAAGCTGTTTTTACAAATTCATTTACTGTTAAATCAAATCTCATCCTTTTTGATAAACCAAAAGCTGTTGCAAATCTTAGGATCGTTTTAGAGAATTTAAAATCATTTTTAAGCAGATAATTTTCAATTATCACTTTGTGCTTGGAATATAATGAAATCGGCTCTAATTTTGCGTTTTCTTTTAAAAATTTGTTTTTTTTTATTCCGTAGTTAGAACATGTAGAAACAAAGATAAATTTTTCAATATTTTTTTCATTCAGTTTTTGTATTAATCTTTTTATTGCAAATAAGTTGATTGATGTAGATAATTTTTTGTATTTTTTAGTTATGGGATCACCCACAAGTCCAGCTAAAATCACAACACAATGTGCATCTTCACAAACCTCAGCGGTTTTATTTAGATTTCTGATATCTATTTTTCTAAAATTATAATTTGTGAGATTTTTTAATTTTTTAGATTGCGAGTAAATTAAATTATCTACTCCCTCGATATAATAATTTTTTTTTTTTGATAAGAAATCAACGACTGTGGTTCCAATATATCCTTCAGACCCTAATATTACTATTTTTTTCATTTTAAAAATTTTTTTCAGTGCATAAATCAAGCCAATTGAGCTATTAGTACTGGTCAGCTGCACA
>MDTG01099028.1_pt1 | contig 57108 bp, 48 predicted proteins | sample 811421 | NCBI WGS metagenome assembly MDTG01 (sample SAMN05326645, study PRJNA326480) | marine metagenome | isolation source: seawater | place: Pacific Ocean: South East | collected 2011
GCAACGAAGCACAAACAGGAGAACCAAGATTATGACCAGATAGAGAGACGTCCCATGAGCAAAAAGCGCATTATTGTCGTTGGCAACGGCATGGTTGGACACAACTTCATTGATACCCTCGCCACTTCCGAGCACGCCTCAGAGCTCGAACTTATTACCTTTTCTGAAGAACCCCGTCTGGCGTACGACCGCGTACAGCTAAGCAAATACTTTTCCGGCTCCACCGCTGATGACCTGGCTCTGACCACTGAAGCCGCGTACCAGCAGCAGGGTGTTGTCTATACGCTGAACGATAAAGTCGTATCCATCGACACACATGCCAAGACAGTAACCACCGCTCATGGTCAGGTGGAAGGTTACGACAAGCTTGTGCTTGCGACCGGTTCTTACCCGTTTGTGCCACCGATTCCCGGCAATGATCAGGAACACTGTCTGGTGTACCGCACCATTGAAGATTTAGAAGCCATTTCCGCATCCGCTGCCGTGAGTAAAACCGGCGTGGTAGTTGGTGGTGGTCTGTTGGGGCTGGAAGCGGCCAACGCCCTGAAGCAGGCAGGCCTGGATACCCATGTGGTTGAATTTGCACCACGCCTGATGGCGGTGCAGCTGGACGAGGGCGGCGGCAAGCTGCTGCGCCATAAAATTGAAGAGCTGGGTGTATCGGTTCATACCGAGAAAGCGACCACTGAAATCGTCGCCGGCGAAGAGTGCCGTTACCGTATGAACTTTGCCGATGGCTCTCACCTTGAAACCGATATGATCCTGTTCTCTGCCGGTATCCGCCCGCAGGATGAACTGGCGCGTCAGTTTGGTCTGGATATCGGTGAACGCGGCGGCATTGTGATTAACGATTTCTGCCAGACCTCAGAAGAGGATATTTACGCCATCGGGGAATGTGCGTTGTGGGATGGGAAAATTTTCGGTCTGGTGGCACCAGGTTATCAGATGGCTAAAGTGGTCGCCGATAATATTGTCTCTGCGTTAATTACCCACGATGTCCCGGCACTTACATTTAAAGGTGCCGATATGAGCACCAAACTGAAACTGCTGGGCGTGGATGTGGCCTCCATCGGTGATGCCCACGGTCACACCGCCTGCAGTAAAAGTTATGTTTTCAACGATGATATCGAACAGGTTTATAAGCGCCTGGTGGTATCCCATGACGGCAAAAAACTGCTGGGTGCTGTGTTGGTCGGTGACGTGGATGCCTACGGTAATCTGCTGCAGCTGATGCTGAATGATATGGATATTCCGGGTAATCCGGCGGCTCTCATTGTGCCTTCCTCCGATGGCGAAGAGAGTGCCGGGCTCGGCGTTGCAGCCTTGCCGGATACGGCGCAGATCTGTTCCTGTCAGGCGGTATCCAAAGGTGAAATTGCCGCGGCGGTGCAGGGAGGTTGCTGCACCATGGGGGATATTAAAGAAGCCACCAAAGCCTCAACTGTGTGTGGCGGCTGTACGGCGTTGGTTAAACAGGTGATGGATGCCGAGCTGACCGCGCTGGGTGTGGAAGTTAACAACAACCTGTGTGAGCACTTTGCTTACACCCGTGCAGAACTGGCCGACATTATCCGCGTGAAAGGTTACAGCACCTTCACAGAAGTGCTGGAACACCACGGTAATGGCCACGGTTGTGAAATCTGTAAGCCAACCGTCGGTTCCATTCTGGCGTCCTTCAATAACGAATACGTGCTGAAAGACGCGCACATCGGTCTGCAGGACACCAACGATATCTTCCTCGGTAACATGCAGAAAGACGGTACTTACTCCATCGTGCCGCGTGTCGCCGGTGGTGAAATTACTCCGGATAAACTGATTGTGCTGGGTGAAATCGCCCGTGATTACGATCTCTACACCAAAATCACCGGCGGTCAGCGTATCGACCTGTTCGGGGCTCAGCTGCATCAGCTGCCGGAAATCTGGGAAAAACTGGTGGCAGCAGGTTTCGAAACCGGTCATGCCTACGGTAAATCCCTGCGTACGGTGAAATCCTGTGTTGGTTCCACCTGGTGCCGTTACGGCGTACTGGATTCGGTGTCCATGGCCATCGCCCTGGAGAACCGCTACAAGGGTCTGCGTGCACCGCACAAAATCAAGTTCGCCGTCTCTGGCTGTACCCGCGAGTGTGCGGAAGCACAAAGCAAAGACATCGGTGTAATCGCCACTGAAAACGGCTGGAACCTGTATGTCTGTGGTAACGGCGGTATGCGCCCGCGCCATGGCGATCTGTTTGCCTCTGACCTGGATGATGAAACTCTGGTGAAATACATCGACCGCGTGCTCATGTTCTATGTGCGCACCGCCGACCGTCTGCAGCGTACTTCGGTGTGGATGGAAAACCTCGAAGGTGGTCTGGATTACCTGAAAGACGTTGTGATCAACGACAAACTGGGCATCTGCGACGAACTGGAAGCGGGTATGACCAAAGTGGTGAATACCTACCAGTGCGAATGGAAAACCACCATCGAATCGCCGGAAAAACTCAAACGCTTCAGCCACTTCATCAATGCTGACGAGCAGGACAAAAACCTGTACTACGTGCGTGAACGTGGTCAGCGTCGTCCGGCCACGGAAGCAGAACGTATTGAGCTGGTCAATCTGGATACGGCTTCTGAATAAGAAGCCGCTCACTGACACTAACAAATTCTATTTGAGGTTATTGCTATGACTGACTGGACAACGGTATGCAATCTGGCGGATATCGATCCGGATACCGGTGTATGTGCTCTGTATAACGGTGAACAGGTTGCACTGTTCCGCTGGGGCAGCACCGAGACGGTTTACGCCATTAATAATTTTGATCCGTTCGGCAAAGCCAACGTGCTTTCGCGCGGCATCATTGGCTCTGTGGGTGAGCGCCCTGTGGTGGCTTCACCTTTGTATAAACAGCACTTTGACCTGTCGACCGGTGAGTGTCTGGAAGATGAAAACGTGGCCGTCAGGCATTATCAGGTCAAGGTAGAAAACGGGGTTGTACTGCTGGCCTGAGTGACGGCTTGCCAGGGCCCGTCTGCGGGCCCTCTGGCTCTGCGCCGCCTGCCAAGGCTCCGGCGGTCTGGGGGGCAAGCCTGTATGAACTGTCTTACCTGCCAGTCCGTTACTCGCCGGACTGCAGGCGGGCTTTCTCCGCCGCGCGATCGAAATCCTCGCCCCGGGCTTCGGCCTCGGCTTCCCGTTCATCCAGCTGCTGGAACAGTGAAATCTCCTCGTCAGTGAGGAAATGCAGGCAATCGCCGCCAAAAAACCACAGAATATCGCGGTCGATCACCGGGTTCAGTTGGGGCAGGTGAATGAAAATCTGCACCACCCAATCATGGCCTTGCTGGTAGCCTGAACCAGAATGTTCCCTCAAAAGGTCAATTACCTGATCAAGCTGGTGTAGAATTTCGTCACTGATCACACCGGCAGCCTGTGGCTGAGCTTTGCGCAACCGCTCGCCGACCTGATGCAGCCGCTGGGTCAGATCGTTTAATCGTTCGCTCATATAAATCCAAATACAGTTAAAAAAGGTTTGTTAATGAAGGTACCCGCTCTGCTGGTACGTGACCTGAGCAAGGTCTACGACAATGGTTTCCAGGCTCTCAAAGGCATCAGCCTTGAAGTCGAGCAGGGAGATTTCTTCGCATTGCTCGGCCCCAACGGTGCCGGTAAATCCACAACCCTGGGTATTCTATCGGGTCTGGTGCAAAAAACATCCGGCTCGGCCGAAGTCATGGGCCATGATGTCAATAAAGAGACATCGTACGCCCGTCGGGATCTGGGGGTAGTGCCACAGGAATTCAACTTCAATCAGTTTGAAAAAGTGTATGACATCGTCGTTACACAGGCCGGATACTTCGGCCTGACGGTGGCCGAGGCAGCGCCTCAGGCGGAAAAACTGCTGCGCGCACTGGATCTCTGGGAAAAACGGGATGAACCGTCGCGTATGCTCTCAGGTGGTATGAAGCGCCGGCTGATGATTGCCCGGGCGCTGATCCACAAGCCCAAAGTGCTGATTCTTGATGAGCCTACGGCCGGGGTCGATATCGAACTGCGCCGCTCGATGTGGGATTTCATGCAGGATCTGAACAAGGCCGGCACCACCATTATTCTGACCACGCATTATCTGGAAGAGGCCGAACAACTGTGCCGCAATATCGCCATTATCAATCATGGTGAAATTATCCAGAGCACCAGTGTGCGCGAGCTGCTGGGGCAACTGAATACGGAAACCTTTATTCTCGACCTGACCCGGCCTGTGTCAGACATTCCGGAATTTGACGGCTTCAGTGTGCGTCAGGTGACTGCGGACAGTCTGGAGGCGGAAGTCACCAAAGGTCAGAGTCTGAACGGTTTGTTTGCCGAATTAGACAGCAGGGGGATCGAAGTCCGCAGTATGAGAACCAAATCCAATCGCCTGGAAGAAATGTTCGTTGGCCTGGTACGGGAGGATAACGCATGACTGATGCCCGTATTCAGTGGGTGGCGTTCAATACCATCGTGACCAAAGAAGTGCGCCGTTTTATGCGCATCTGGCAGCAGACGCTGTTACCGCCGGCGATCACCATGACACTGTATTTTGTGATTTTCGGCCAGCTTATCGGCTCCCGTATCGGTGATATGGGCGGCGTGAACTACATGTCGTTTATCGTTCCCGGGCTGATCATGATGAGTGTGATTACCAATTCATACGGTAACGTCGCGTCATCGTTTTTCAGCAACAAATGGCAGCGCAGTGTGGAAGAACTTATGGTGTCACCGGTGCGTCCGATTACCATTCTGGCCGGCTATATCTCCGGCGGGGTGGCGCGCGGTATTGCCACCGGTGCCATTGTAACCCTGTTATCACTGTATTTTACTCATCTGCAGATTCATAACCTGCTGGTGGTGGTACTGGTGATTCTGTTGTCGGCCATTCTGTTCTCCATCGGCGGTTTTATTAACGCCGTTTTTGCCACTAAGTTCGATGATATTGCTATTATCCCGACCTTTGTGATTACGCCACTGACGTATCTGGGAGGTGTTTTTTACTCCATCGACCTGCTGCCCGGTTTCTGGCAGACAGTGTCTATGTTTAACCCTATTTTATATATGGTTAATACCTTCCGTTACGGCATACTCGGGGTGTCAGATGTTGATGTCTGGTTCTCGCTGGGAATGCTGGTGGTGTTTATACTCATCTTCGGTGGCTTCAGTCTGAGACTGTTGCATCAGGGTAAAGGCATGCGTCATTAAGGTATTTATGGCATCTGTAACAAGTAAAGATAACCCGTTAGGGAAAAGCTCAGAATACCGGGATCAGTACGACGCCAGTCTGCTGTTCCCCATTGAGCGCGAAGAAAGCTGGAAAGCCCACGGCCTCGATCGCAATGAGGTCGTGTTTTACGGTGAAGATATCTGGAATGGCTATGAAATATCCTGGCTGAACCAGAAAGGTAAGCCGCTGGTAGCGCTGGCGGAATTCCGTATTCCGGCCAGCAGCCGTTTTCTGGTGGAGTCCAAATCGTTCAAGCTCTATCTGAACTCCTTTAATCAGTCACGGTTTGCTTCGGCCAGTGAGGTTCAGGCCCTGATGGCAAAGGATTTATCGGCGGCGGTGGGGGCGCAGGTGACCGTTGTCTTTCACCCGGTGGATCATTGCTTTCCACAGGCTCCGGAAGCGCTCTGCATCGATGATCTGGATATCTCGGTCGATACTTACGAACCGGATGATGCGCTGCTGTCTGCCGGAGGAGAGCCGTTTGACGGCTGGCTGTGCAGTCATCTGCTGAAATCCAATTGCCCGGTCACTGGTCAGCCCGACTGGGGCAGTCTGTTTATTCACTACCGCGGTCCGCGTATCGACGAGGCCGGCCTGCTGGCCTACATAGTATCCATGCGTCAGCATCAGGACTTCCACGAACACTGCGTTGAGCGGACTTTTCATGATCTGTGGTTAAGATGTCAGCCGCAATCGCTGACGGTGTACGCACGCTATGTGCGCCGTGGCGGGCTGGATATTAATCCGTTCCGTACTTCGGAGGATAACGCTGAGGCTGTGAACTTCCGCCTTCCCCGTCAGTAGGCTTGGCGGGTTTTACTTTGTTGGCGGTAATCCCCTGGCTGCGTAACTTCGCAGCCGCTTTCACCAGCGATTCCGCCACTTTCTCCCGGTCTTCATCCCGGACCCGGTCGCTCTCAATGTACAGCGAGAAGCCTTCGGATTCGTAATTGATAAAGCTTGGGTTGGCGCCCAGATCGCGGCGGTAATCCACTACCTGATAGACGGGCACAGGATCACGGAAGCCTTTCACCTGTGCAGTGCCGCGCTGACGGCAGATAATCTTATCTTTGATCAGCGCGTAAGTTTCGTGGGAAATCAGAATCTCTCCGGAATCCGCTTCACTTTCCAGGCGCGAAGCCAGATTTACCTCTTTACCGATGATGGTGTAATCCATACGGCTTTCAGTACCGAAATTGCCCACTGTGCAATAACCGGTATTGATACCCATGCGGATCTGCAACGGGGCAGTCATACCATGCTCGGCCCATTGCTTGCGCAGCTTCAGCATATGGCGGCGCATTTCAATGGCCATGGATACACAGGCCAGGGCATCACGCTTGGTGCCTTTGCTCTTCGGATCGCCGAAGAAAATCATAATGCCGTCACCGATGAATTTATCGATGGTGCCACCGTATTTCAGTGCAATGCGTGACATCTCGGTGAGGTACTGATTCAGCAGGTCAGTAAAGGCCTCGGCTTCGATTTGCTCCGACAGGGAGGAAAAGCCGACGATATCAGAGAAGAAAATCACCAGTTTCTTACGCTGGGTTTCCAGCTTGGCCTGGCGCCGGCCGCTGAAAATAGATTCCCATACCTGCGGCGCCACGTACTTGGAAACCTGATGTGACAGCGCCTGAAAGCGCTCAACCTGGCCCTGAAATTTCTTCTTCAGACGGATCAGATCGCGGGCCTGGCGGTTGTTATTGAATGCAGACATGGCCAGATGAAAGGCCACACCGGCCGCACAGGTCAGGAACAGGGCTGTGGGCACAGGTTGCGGCGGTTGATAGCCAAACAGTAATACACCGCCGGCAGCCCCTGCGACCAGGGAGATAATACAGAAAGCCCAGGCGGTAATGCTGCCGACAATAATAAAGCTGGTGTTGATCATAATCAGGAACAATACAGACAGCTCAACCGGCAGATTAATGTAGGCCAGAAACACCCCGCACAGAATGGCATCGCCGTGAATCAGAAACTGACGGGTCGTGTAGGAGCGGCGAAACCGGAACGGACGGCTGATAAAATACACAAGATGGGGATAAATCAGGCACACGGCCGCGGCAATCAGAATGTACTGCTCGAAATAGCCGAGGAACGCGCCCACGACGACGGTCGCACAGGCGACACCATAGCCCAGCACACGGGCCATATAGTCCTGCTTCGGCAGCGTCGTTTCCGAAAATTGAGACACGTCTTGTGTGTTAGGCATGATTGTCGCTCAGCTTTTTATTTGTAGTTGTTATTGTCGTTACTGATGACGCAGCAGTACCAAAATCCCCAAGTAACAGCATGTATATACCCAGAATACGGATTGTCAGCAAGTTAGTCGACCGGCCCCGGACGACAGGAACTCACTGAGGTTACAATAATCATATTACCAGTTTCTTGATGTGAGTGTGGATATGAATGCTATACAGGCATTAACTGAACGCGTGTCAGTCGCGCAGCTGACAGGACCCGATCTGACGCCTGCGGAAGAGGATAGTCTCTTTCTTGCTGCGCTCCGGGCCGCGGATCACGCCTGGATGCGCCCGAGCCGCTATCTTACTGTCCGCGGCGACGATCGTGCAAAACTCGGCCGTTTGTTTCTGGAATCAGCACCGGATTGGCAGACTTTGCCAGACGACAAACAGGCGAAATTGCTCAATATGCCTATGCGGGCACCCCTTATTGTCGTGGCGGTCTGTACAATTAATGATCATCCGAAAGTCTCAAGAGAAGAACAGCTGATGTCTACCGCAGCCGGCGTGCAGAATATGCTCAACGCTGCCTGGGCGCAGGGGCTGGGTGCTATCTGGCGCACCGGTGAGGTCGCTTACAACCGCAGAATCGCAGAAGGGCTGGGGCTGGCTGCCAATGAGGAGATCGTGGCCTTTGTTTATCTGGGCCGCATTAACGCTGCGCCGAAGCCGGTTCCTGAGTTGCCGGTCGCCGACTTCGTGCAGTCGTGGCCGCTAAAATCGTCATAAAAACAACGAATTAGAAGAATTTGCTGTTGACGCCCACCGGCCGCCTGAGTATAGTACGGGGCCTCTGAGCAGTGCTCAGTTAGGTGAGGTGTCCGAGTGGTCGAAGGAGCACGCCTGGAAAGCGTGTATACCGCAAGGTATCGAGGGTTCGAATCCCTCCCTCACCGCCACTAATTTTTCCTTAAAAATCAACAACTTATGATTTTTAAGGACGGCGAAAAAGTAGTTTGGGAACGATTTTGGGAACAAGTCGTCGAGATGTATTTAGGTTTCGAATCCCTCCCTCACCGCCACTTATTGCAAAAGCCTGCTGGAAACAGCAGGCTTTTTTCGTTTCTGAAGTGTTTGTAGATATCTCAGGAGTGAGGGCGGGTGCCGGACCCTCGTGGGTTCGCACCGGACGCAGCGAGCCCCGCCAGTGCTGGCGGTAACATTGTGGTCAGTGTAATGCACAAATGTGGTTTGATCAGGCCGTCATCACGGGTCGCTTTTCCCTGATAAGCCGGTTCTTTCCTGTTGTACATCAGCCTCTCAGTTCTGCAACGGAGAAAATATGACAACTTTGCTTCTGGACAGCGCTCAGTCGATGTTTCAACATGCGCCGCATCGATTATGCTGTGCCAGTGGAGAATTGTGTGAGGTTGTTTAATGAGTGATCATCTGCGGGTACAGGAACTCAGGGAGAACCTGATGGAGTTAACCGAGCGGGTTGGCCGGCGACAAGCGCAGTTTGAACTGGCCGGTAATCTGTTCGAGGGTGTTCTGTCACAGGCAAAAGCGGATAAGGCCTGTCGTGAACTGGACGATTACCAGACCGAATATTTTGAAAATGTCCGTGAGCTGACGTTAATTGCCATTCCTCATTCTGATGCCTACAGCCGCGGCGCCGGTCAGCCGGACGCGGCGGAGCGTATGGTGCATTATTCTCTGATTTATTCGAATGAGCGTGCCGTCTGTGATTCTGCGCTGCGTTCGTTTCAGTCTGCCATTGTTGCCTACCGTCAGAGCGTCGTGAACCGGCGCATTCAGTTATTCGCCCTGGCTGCTGTGCTGTTCAGCAGCATTGCTTTATTCACTAACGGTTGACCGCTGCCACCGCTTGCATCCTTTATTGATAGATTGTTGACATAAACAGCGCTTCGGCCCCTGCCGGGCAGCAGTGCCTGCTGACCTGGCTATATTTATTGGCATGCCTGCCACCAGAAGGAAGGGACTGTCAGGGTTTTCCTTGCTGAGAAAGCGGAAGCCGGGCTGCCGGTCGATCATGGGATAGGCTGGATGACCGAATCGCCCGCCCGGAAGATGAGTCTTCTTTATCTGGTCAGTGAACGTGTGATCGATATTCTGTCAGCGCTTTAAAAAGAAATCCGCGCCGCCGCCTGATGCGCTTCCTGATGCCCTTCCTTATACTACGGGTGCCGGCCCGGGATGTGAATAACGGCCATCTTTCTCTATAATCTGCCCAGCTTTTTACAACTCCCTGACCGATAAGAGACAGATTCCTATGACGGTTCGCACCCGTGTTGCGCCATCACCGACCGGTGATCCCCACGTAGGCACAGCCTACATTGCCTTATTTAACCTGGCATTCGCCCGCCAGCACGGCGGCCAGTTTATTCTGCGTATTGAAGATACCGACCAGCAGCGCAGTACGCCGGAGTCGGAACAGGCGATTCTCGACAGTCTGCGCTGGTTAGGCATGAGCTGGGATGAAGGCCCGGATGTGGGAGGCGAGCACGGGCCTTACCGGCAGAGCGAGCGCCGTGAAATTTACGGCGATTACGTGCAGCAGTTGCTGGACAAAGGCCATGCGTTTAAATGTTACCGCACGGCTGAAGAACTGGATGCCATGCGTAACGAACGTCAGGCGGCCGGTAACAGCATGGCGCTGAACCCCTCCGACCTGATTCTGCCAGACGATGAAATAGCCCGCCGTGAAGCCGAAGGTGCGCCCTATGTGGTGCGCATGAAGGTGCCGGAAGAGGGCGTGTGTGTGGTGGACGATATGCTGCGCGGCCCGATTGAACTCGACTGGTCACAGGTTGATGCACAGATTCTGATGAAGTCTGATGGTATGCCGACATACCATCTGGCTAATGTAGTGGATGACCATCTGATGGGCATTACCCATGTTATCCGCGGTGAAGAATGGATCAGTTCGGCACCGAAACACAAACTGCTGTATGACTATTTCGGTTGGGATATGGTGCATCTGTGTCATATGCCGCTGCTGCGGAACCCGGACAAAAGCAAACTGAGTAAGCGTAAAAACCCGACGTCCATTATGTTCTACGAGCGTATGGGGTTTATGCCGGAAGCCTTGCTGAACTACCTCGGCCGCATGGGCTGGTCGATGCCGGATGAGCGCGAAAAGTTCACCCGCGATGAGATGTTCAGTCACTTTGATATCAAGCGTGTGTCGCTCGGTGGTCCGGTGTTTGATATGGAAAAACTGCGCTGGCTGAACATCCTCTGGCTGCGGGAGCTGGACGCCGAAGGCTTTGCGGCTAAGTACGCTGACTGGGCGTTTAAACCAGAGCGTACTCTGGCGCTTATTCCGCATATTCAGCCCAGGGTCGAAACCTTCTCGGACGTTGCGCCGCTGGCCGGGCATTTTCTGTCTGGCATGACAGACCTGACGCCGGCTTCGTTTGAGCACAAAGCCTTTGACGAAGAATCCCTGCTGACGGCGCTGCAATACGGGCTCTGGCAGCTGGAAGAAATCCGTCACTGGGATGTGGAAGAAATCAAAGGCCGCCTGTTCGCTCTGGCCGGCCAGCTGGATATTAAAGTCCGGGATTTTCTGTATCCATTCTTTATTGCCATTGCCGGTACCTCAGCCACGATCTCTGTGCTCGACTCCATGGCCTTACTGGGCCCGGATATGAGCCGTGCACGGGTGCGCCATGCCATTCAGGTATTGGGTGGCGTGGGCAAAAAGAAAGCGAAAAAAATGGAAAAAGACTACCGCGCTATCTCTGCAGCAATTCAGGAGCAACTGAATACAGACGCCTGAGTGAAGCTCAGCCCTGAGTCACGGCGGCCCTCCGGGGCCGTTTTCGCGCTTATCCGCTAAGTTGTTGTTTAAGATAAATTTTTTTCAAATAATGTGTTGACAGGGTAGGGGGGCGTAAGTAAGATACGCCCACGTTTTGAGACGGGGCCTTAGCTCAGCTGGGAGAGCGCAACACTGGCAGTGTTGAGGTCAGCGGTTCGATCCCGCTAGGCTCCACCAAACTTCTCATACACGGTCCGGGTCCCCATCGTCTAGAGGCCTAGGACACCGCCCTTTCACGGCGGTAACAGGGGTTCGAATCCCCTTGGGGATGCCATCCTGATCTGCCACACGGCAGCAAAGACAGGAACGTAAATTAAGTCGGCCAATGCCGGCTTTTTTTATGTCTGTTATTCAGCATGGGTTAGCCATCTTCCTGAACCCCACCTGGCCCTGATCAGACCGATACAAGCGGCCGCCAAACCGGTTACAATGCCCGCTTTGGCTGGCAAGGCAGATTTATGAATCAGCGACCGGACAGCGGGCATGAAAAAGCCCGTGCAATCAAAATGGTTGTGTTTGATGTGGACGGAGTGCTCACCGATGGCACTCTGAGTTACGCCGCTGACGGCGAGCAGGTGAAGCACTTTAACGTCAAAGATGGCGTGGGTATCAAACTGCTGCAGACCTATGACATTGCAACCGCCATTATTTCCGCTAAAGATTCCGCCCCGCTGGCGAAGCGCGCCCGGGATCTGGGTATCCGTCATTTTTTCCCGGGCAGCAAAGACAAATGGGCTGTGTTGTCTGAGCTGATGACGCAGCTGAATATGGATGCTGCTGAAGTCTGTTACGTCGGTGATGATGTGATCGATCTGAAAGTGATGAAGCGCGTCGGGTTTGCCGTTGCCCCTGCGGATGCCTTCTGGATGGTAAAAAATCATGCCGATATGATCACCACGGCCGAGGGTGGAAAGGGCGTTGCGCGTGAAGTCGCCGACGTGATTCTGGGCAGCCGTATGGCGCTCGAAGAAGCTTATATCCAGGCCATGCTGCCTGAGTTTGAAACCTTGCCTGAGTTTAAGGATACGAAAAAATGAAAATTCTGGTCACCGGTGCTGCCGGTTTCATTGGCGCATTCACCAGTAAACAGTTTATCGAACAGGGTCATGAGGTGGTCGGCATCGATAACCTTAATGACTATTATGATGTGGCGTTAAAACACGGGCGTCTGGAGTGGCTGAATGCACTGGATGGCTTTCAGTTTATTCAGGTGGAACTGGCTGACCGTCAGGCCGTGGATAAGGTCTTTGATGAGCACGAATTTGACCGTGTGGTGCACCTGGCAGCTCAGGCCGGTGTGCGTTATTCCATCAGTAATCCGCATGCCTACGTTGACAGCAATCTGATTGGTTTTGTGAATATCCTCGAAGCCTGTCGTCACAATGAAATCGCGCATCTGGTATTTGCCTCTTCCAGTTCGGTTTATGGGCTGAATACCAAAATCCCGTACAGCACCAATGATCGTGTCGATCATCCGGTATCACTGTATGCCGCCACCAAAAAATCCAATGAGCTGATGGCGCATACCTACGCGCATCTGTATGGCCTGCCGGTCACCGGGCTGCGTTTTTTCACCGTATACGGCCCCTGGGGGCGTCCGGATATGGCGTACTTCAGTTTTACCCGGGATATTCTCGCCGGCAAAACCATTAATGTGTTTAACCACGGCAAAATGCAGCGCGACTTTACCTATATCGACGATATCGTGGAAGGTGTTACCCGGGTCACTCAGAGAATTCCTCAGGGTGTGGAAGGCTGGTCACCGGAAAACGGCGATACCAGCCGCAGTTCTGCCCCCTATAAAATTTACAATATCGGTAACCACAACAGTGTTGAACTGGGCACCTTTATTGAGACCATTGAAAACGCGCTCGGTAAAGAGGCTGATAAAAACTATATGGAAATGCAGCCGGGGGATGTGCTGGCAACCTATGCCAATGTGGATGATCTGAGTGCCGACGTTGGCTTTGCGCCCAATACGCCGCTGGCCGACGGCATTGGCCGGTTCGTTGACTGGTACCGCGACTTTTATAAGGTGTAAGCCTATGTCTGACTACAAAATTGTTATTCCGGCGCGCTATGGTTCCAGCCGGCTGCCGGGCAAGCCGCTGATCAGTCTGTGCGGTAAACCCATGATTCAGCACGTGTGGGAACGTGCCGGTGAAACCGGAATGCAGGATATTGTTATTGCCACCGATGATCAGCGCATTTACGACGCTGCCGCGGCTTTTGGTGCCGAAGTGGTGATGACCTCAGCAGAGCATGAAAACGGTACCGAGCGCATTGCTGAAGTTGCCCGCATGAAAGGCTGGGATGACGATGCTGTGATCGTTAATCTGCAGGGCGATGAGCCCCTGATTCCGGAATCCCTGATTGAAGCCACGGCGGCCAGTCTGATTAATTACCCGCAGGCCGGGATGAGCTCCGTGTGCACACCTTTAAACCACAGCGCCGATGCCTTTGATCCGAATGTGGTGAAGGTCGTGCTGGATCGCGAGCAGTTCGCCATGTATTTCAGCCGCGCCTCCATTCCCTGGGACAGAGACGGCTATAAGGCCAACCCGGACGCTATGACTCAGAAAATGCCCGTGTATCGCCATATCGGTATGTATGGCTACCGGGTTTCGTTTCTGCGCCAGTATATGGAAATGGAAGCCTGTCCGCTGGAAAACACCGAGTCGCTCGAGCAACTGCGGGCCCTCTGGTACGGCGTTAAGATTCATATGTCGGTGATTGCTGAGCCACCGGGGCACGGGATTGATACCCCGGACGATGTTGCCCGGGTGGAGTCCATTCTCGCCCGGGGGATCTGAACCCCGTCGCATAAATGACCTCTGTGTCCGCCCGGAGGTCATTTTTCGCGTTACTTTTTTCTCATCTCCTTCTATGTTGTTAATGTAAGTCACTGAAAAATAACCATTAGATGGGTCAATTAGGTGGCGTACGGCAGCATGGCTGCAGCGCTTCTGTCTGCCGGTTGACCATTGGAGGTGGGTATGACGTTTTCAATCTCGGAAAAACTGGGTTACGCGGGCCTGCTGCCCTTTATTGCAGGCCTGTTTGCCGTGGTGTTGGGGTATGAGCAGGGGGAAGCTTTTTATAAGCTGTATTCATTGCTCATTCTGGCCTTTATGGCCGGTGGATGCTGGGGAGTAGAGCAGGCCAACCCGGACGAAATGGATGCCATTCCGCTGGAACTGGCCATTGGTGTATTCCTGTGGGGGCTGCTGGCTTATTTTCTGCCGACCAATGTCGCCTGCCTGATGTTTATGGTGGGATTCTGGCTGCTGTTATGGACGGAGAGTAACCCGATTTTCCGCCGCTCTTACGCCGACTCTTATATCCGCCTGCGTAATATCCTGACCGCGGCAGTGACCGTGATTAATATCGCGGTGTTTGTCGCGGTTCATTAGAACGTCCGGATGATCCGTTACAGGCGCAGACGTCGTGATTCCCGGGCGTTCTGTGCCAGTTTCCACCAGTCCTCGAACTGCTCATTAAGGCGGGCCACGCCCGGGCGGTCATTCACGCAGGCTTTGACGTCGGTACGGCTGATCTTCACCCAGCTGTAGGCGGGCATAATCGCCAGAGACTCTTTGATATCCGAATACACTTTAAGCCCGATGCGGCTGCTGACGCGTTGTTGCAGCTGAATCAGCGGGTGGTCGGCAATGCCCGGGTATTCTTCCGCCAGTATGATGCGCATGGAGCGCTGGCGGGCACTGCGCAGATAACGGGTGAAACAGCTCAGAGTGGTGTTGTCTGACCAGACCGGCAGGGCCGGATCGGCAATACACAGATTGATAGAGGTGGGGCCATAACTGCTGACGACCTGAATAAAGCCTTCGGCAGCGCCCGGGGCATCAAGCTGATAACGCTGGTTATCTTTGCCGGGAATAAAAGTGACCGGCAGATTGGCGTTGCGGGCCAGGTCTTTACTCATTTCGACATGCGGAATCCCGGCATCCATATTAAAGGCCGGTTGTGGCACAAACCCCTGATCATGATAAAAGCGCCAGGCGTGGGTCTGGGCATTGGCTCTTAATACCGTGCCACGGAATTCTTTCTGGTAATGGGATTCGATGGCCCTGAGCAGGGCTTTGCCCACGCCCTGATTACGGTATTCGCGCAGCACCGCCATACGTCCGAAATGGCCGTTGGGCAGCAGACGCGCGCAGCCTGTGGCGCGTTGGCCGTCGTGGGCGATAAAGTGCACCGCGTCGACATCGTCAGCGTCCCATTCCAGTGCTTCCGGTACTTTCTGTTCGTTGATAAACACGCGCCGTCTGATCGCGTCCAGTATCTCCCTGTGTGCATTCCAGTGCGTTACTTCAATCTCCATATTCTGCCTCTGGGTTGTAAATTAAATGCTGCTCCATGATTAATTTAAGCATTTTTTCTGCGGTTTCGGAATGAATCGTAGAGATTAGTGCTTCCGTCCCATATTGGCGTTCGTCTGCCAGCAGGCGGGCGAGCGGTAAATCGCTCAGTGGCAGTTTCCATTCCTGCCCCATGGCATAAAAGCGGCAATGGCCATTGTGCTCAGAATAGGCAAAGCGGCTGAATTCTGCGCGCTTCCATGCCGGAGCCTGACGCAACAGCGCCTCTGTATCCTCATTCAGTGTTTCAGCGTCAGGGACATGCTCGGCGTATTTGGGCTCCGTCATCAGACGGCCAATCACCGACTGCAGGCGCTCATCATCCTGAATCGCTTCCGTCAGCAGTTTGCGCAGGCGCTGAGCAGCCGCCTGATCAATGCGGCCGGTCGAATCCTGTAAGCTCAGGTCCGGATCGGCATATCGCTGATCATCGGATGCGTTTTCCATCAGATCATCGAATACCAGTGGTGCCAGCTCAGTCAGGGCGGGAGCACGGAACCCAATGCTGTAGGTCTGGCATTCTCCGCGGGCAATGCCCCAGTGCGCCAGCGCCGGTGGCAGATACAGCATGTCGCCCGGGTTTAACAGCCAGCGGTCGCTTTCTTCAAAGTTTTCCAGAATGCGGATTTTCGGTCCTTTCATAAAAGGCGTGTGTTCGCCGCACATCTGCCCGGTGCGCCACTCGCGCTGACCTTCCGCCTGCAGCAGAAAGACATCGTACTGATCGTAATGGGGCCCAACGGAGCCTGAGTCTGTGGCATAACTGATCATCAGGTCGTCAATGCGCCAGCCGGGGATAAAACGGAAGTGTTCGAGCAGGTCAGCCGCTTCGGGAATCCACTGGTCCACGCCCTGTACCAGTAATGTCCAGTGGCTTTCCGGCAATGCCAGATAATCATCTTCGGTGAAAGGGCCTTTGCGGATGGACCAGGGGCCATCCTGGCCGTTTTCTTCCACGATGCGTGATTCAATTTCCTGTTCCAGCGACAGGCCTGCCAGTTCCTGTGAGCTCAGCAGGGGTTCAAAATCCGGCCAGGCGTTGCGGATCAGCACCGGTTTTTTATGCCAGTAGTCACGCAGAAACTCTTCAACCGTCAGCTCACCCAGAACATGCATATCAATCACTCACTATCCAATAAACAGAAAACAAACCGCAGATACAAAAAAGCCTCCCGCAGGAGGCTTAACAGCATAGGTAATATCAGACCTTGTTTGCCTGATCTGCAGCATTACCTGTGTAGTTTGCCGGCGTCAGGGCGTTCAGTTCGTCTTTGGCGGACTGAGGCAGTTCCAGCGTCGCGATAAATTCGCCCATGGCATCTTTGGTAATGGCTTTGCCGCGGGTAAAGGCTTTCAGTTTTTCATAAGGCTGTTCAATACCGTAGCGACGCATCACTGTCTGTACCGGTTCCGCCAGCACTTCCCAGGCGTTGTCGAGATCTTCGCCAATACGCGCGGCGTTAACTTCGAGCTTGCTGATGCCTTTCAGGGTTGCCTGGTAGGCAATCATGCTGTAGCCCAGGCCAACGCCCATATTGCGCAGCACGGTGGAGTCGGTCAGGTCGCGTTGCCAGCGCGAGATCGGCAGTTTCTGCGCCATGTGGGTCATGACGGCGTTGGCGATGCCCAGATTGCCTTCGGAGTTTTCGAAGTCGATCGGGTTAACCTTGTGCGGCATGGTGGACGAGCCCACTTCACCGGCAATGGTCTTCTGCTTGAAATAGCCGTTGGAGATGTACGCCCAGATATCGCGGTCGAAATCGATCAGGATGGTATTGAAGCGGGCGACCGCATCGAACAGTTCAGCAATGTAATCGTGCGGTTCGATCTGCGTGGTGTAAGGGTTAAAGGTCAGGCCCAGAGAGGTCACGAAGGCTTCCGCATTGGCGGCCCAGTCGATGTCCGGGTAAGCCGACAGGTGGGCATTGTAGTTACCCACGGCGCCGTTGATTTTACCCAGCAGCTCCACCGCTTTGATCTGTTTGATCTGACGCTCCAGGCGGGCAACCACGTTGGCCATCTCTTTGCCCAGTGTGGTCGGAGAGGCTGTCTGACCATGGGTACGTGACAGCATCGGCAGCGCCGCCTGCTCATGGGCCAGCTTGCGGATGCCGTCAGCGATGTCCTGCATCACAGGCACAACTACGTCACGGCCGGCTTTCAGCATCAGTCCGTGAGACAGGTTGTTGATGTCTTCTGAGGTGCAGGCGAAATGCACAAATTCGTTCACCGCCATCAGTTCACTGTTACCGGCAAACTTTTCTTTGATGAAATATTCCACGGCTTTAACGTCGTGGTTGGTGGTGGCTTCGATGCTTTTGATACGTTGCGCATCGTCTTCACTGAAATCGGCGATGATGCTGTCGAGCAGGGCACTGGTGTCAGCAGAGAAGGACGGGACTTCGCCGATGCCTTCATGGGCTGCCAGGCGCTGCAACCAGCGGATTTCAACTTCCACCCGGGCCCGGATCAGACCGAACTCGGAGAAAACAGGGCGCAGATCGGCGGTTTTGCTGCCATAGCGGCCATCGATCGGAGAAATAGCGGTCAGGGCGGACAGCTCCATGGACTGGGACATAGCGGTTCTCTACTGACAAAGGTGGATGATTTGAAGGCGCGCGATTGTACCGGATTTTTTGTCCGATCTCAGCTTTCCGCGGTCAAATTCTTGCCGTTGAGCGGCGCGTCTGTCATTTACCTGTAATACGCAGCTGGCTGAATGCCATGATTTGGTCATGTGTATTCTGCTATGCCTGAATATCTGCTTGCCTGGTCTGATAACCCTGTCTGGCTGTTGCTGGTGGTTGTGATATCGACCTTTATGCTGGAAGACCTGGCGATTATCGGCGCCGGACTGCTGGCGTCCACCGGTAAACTGGACCCGGTTACCGCCTTTGCCGCCGTATGCCTGGGTATGTTTATCGGTGACAGCGCCCTGTATCTGCTGGGACGTTCAGCTCATGTCTGGCGCTGGTTATCAGAAAAATGCCGCCAGCCGCTGATTGCCTGCCATATCCGGCCGCTGGAGCAGGCTCCTCTGCATCAGCTGGTACTGATCCGCTGTATGCCGGGTCTGCGCACATTCGGTTATATCGCCTGCGGCGTGGCAAAAGTACCGGGCTGGAGTTTTACGCTGGCGAATCTGATATCCATTCTGATCTGGGCGGGCGGCCTCTACGGCACTGCATTGTGGCTCGGGCAGCGCTTTGCTGAGGAGATGAGCGCGGCGCTCTGGTGGCTGTTACCGGTGGCACTTCTGTTGTTTATGGTTGGTCAGCGACGTCTCAGGCGGACGATGGCCTGACCGCTTCCGGGCCGGCCGACCGGCACTGGCCCGGAATCAGACGCACGACTTAGCAGGTGGCAGCGACCACGCTGAATTCCACCAGAATGGCATCCCGTGCCATTCGTGCTTCGACGCAGGCCCGGGCCGGTTTGCCAACGTTGGCGACCCAGGCGTCGTAGACTTGGTTCATGGCGGCAAAATCCTTCATATCGCGCACATAAATCGTAATCGACAGCAGGTGATCGCGGTCACTGCCGGCTTCTTTCAGTAAGGTGTCAATTTTATCCAGGCATCCCTGAGTCTGTTGCTCAATGGTGACATGCTGGTCATCGCAGGCGGTCTGGCCGCACAGATACACTGTGCCATTGTGTTTGACGATGCGGCTCATGCGGTTGGTGCTCTGCAGGCGTTCAATTTCGCTCACAAGGTTACTCCGTTTGTCACTGGTTCAGGTTCCGGTGCCACTGTTCAGTTGGCGATTGCACCCTTATTAACGCCTTCAAAGGCTTTTACTTCTATATCCTCTGTGGGGTATCCGGCGCGGACTTCGGATGCCAGATGGGCGGCAATGTATTCCACCGTGGTGTCTGTATCCATCAGATAGCAGCAGCGTGCCGGCAGGCTCAGGCAGAAGGCTCCCTGTTGTGCCTCATAGGCAAAGCTGAGCGTGTCATCATCACGGGCTGTGATGTCTTCTTCTGTGGCAAGGTAAATATCATTGAAGCGTTCCGCCCATTCGCTTTCCAGGCTTTTATCACGGTTGCCGGCGCGCCAGATTTCCAGACGTGAACGGTGGCCATGGGCGATGCGCTGGCAATTGCCTGTGTGTTTTTTCAGCCCGTGGCTGTAGTGATAATAATGATCACGGATTTCTTCCGGCGCAAAAATCAGCGTCAGCTGGTCGACATTAACAGGAAACACATCGCGCAGCTGTTCACGGCACCAGTCGGAGACGGTGTCGGCACTGATCATTTCCGCATCGACCAGGGCCACCGCCTGGCGTGGCGCTTCCATGGTCAGCTGTTCGCCGCTGTCATAGCGCCAGCTTAAGGTGATGCGTTCACCGTCTTCAGTCAGGGTTAATGCCGGGGAGCGCACCGGCACCAGCAGGCGGTGATCCAGTTGCTCATCCAGCCAGTGACGCAGCGTCTTTTTGACGATACCGAAATCACACACCATGCCCTGTGCATCCAGTGCACCGTCCAGAATCGCCGACGCCCACCAGGTTTCGCCGACCAGGCCACGGCGGGTGTCCAGGTAGCTGAAATCGACGTTCGTCAGTTGGTCAACAAATAACTGCATTAATACTCCGGATACTGTGTGGTGCCTGGGCGGGGTGGATGAGGCGCGCATTCTAACGGAAGACAGGGGCGGAGCGGTAGAGGTGGGCGAACGGAACCTGTAACGGTGCGCAGCGGTCTATGCAAATCCTTACGGCGAATGACTAACAAGCCAGCAAAACCCTGTTATCATGAGCGCCATTTTACACCCCTGAGCCCCTTGGCTCTGAATCAGGAAAGAGCGAATCTCCTTTTATGACCATCAAAAAAGCCTTGTCAGCCACTTTGTTTGCCCCGCTGCTGGCGGCTGTGATCAGTGGCTGCAGCGACAGCTCATCATCATCGTCCAACGTTTCTTTTTATGTGCAGGCCGGGCAGGAAGATATTGAAGATGCACTGGTCCGGGTTATTGCGGTCACGGAAGGCGGCCAACTGGATCAGGATGCGGAGGGGCGCTTAAGCGGTAATGAGTACATTACCGATGAAGACGGATCAGTGAATCCCAGCGGCGTGATTGAAGAAGTGTATTACTTCGAGCTGGTGGGACAGTCTGAGGACAATGATACCGGTAACGATCCCACCCGTGTGCGCTGCCAGTGGGCAGACGGCTGTGAGGCTGACAGTAACAGTTACAGTTTCGGCACTGATATAACCCGCACGGATAATCTGGGCTGGCGAGCCATTGCTTACGGTCTGGATGATAACGAACGCGTTCGCCTGACGCCTCTGACCGATCTGGCTGCTCAGCTGGCGTATGACTACTTGTATGATGAAGCAACTCCCGGATGGCAGAGTACCGGCTATTACTCGCCGTATTCGGTTGAACAGGCGATTTCCCAGGTATCACAGATATTTGGCATCGACAGTATTGAAAGCCGTGAACCGGCCGATCTCACCGAACTCAGCGGCTGGGCCGCAGAAAGCGGCCCGGCGGCTGTCTACAGCATTCGTTACGGCGCCTTAATTGCCGCCTGGAATCATCTGGCGGAAGGGTACAGCGGTGATTTTACCCGCGACGTGGCGGAAGAATTCAGCGCCAATGAAGGGCAGATGCCGGAAGATGGCAGCGGTGTGCTGACATTGAATGCTCTTTACAGCGCGGCTCTGAGTAACTTACAGCAGATAGAGACTGAACAGGGCATCAGTGGTGCGGCCCTGACCACTGTTATCAATGACCTGACCCAGGAAATTGCTGACTTCTCGGTGACGCTGACCAATCAGACCCCGGCGCCGCTGCAGGATTTGTTTGGCGCAGACGATCTGGACGATTTTCAGCTGGGTATCCGCCGCGCGAAAGCCTTTGTTGAGGTCATGCGTAACTATCAGGATACCTTCTTCGAGGAAGGCTACCGCGACACCATTGATGGCTACATGGATATGCTGAAAGCCATTGGTGATGAGCATGAAGACGACTTCAATACCATCATCAATCGTTATGTCGATATCAAAGATCTGTACCTTGATACCTACCTGGGTAATACAGGTGTCTGTGCCAGTACCAGTGTCTACGCCTGGATGGCCTCTGCCAGCTGCCAATATGACAGTGCTTCTGACACGCTGACGTTGACTGACAGCACCGGTATGAATATTTCGGTGACCCAGCGGGTGGCGGATGTTAATACCACGGATGAAGACGACACTCCGTCGCAGTCCCATGCCATGGACGTGCTGATTACCGGGCGTTACCAGGTGGGTGGATTAACTTTCCTGGTCGACAACACTTACGAAGATGATGACCCGGATGAGGATATTGTATCGCCCACCGGTATCCGTATTTATTACACAGACGAAGTCAGTCAGCTGGCTGACAGCAGCAGTAATGAAATCATCGGTTACGAACTGCGCTGGTCAGATTTTGCTTTTTATCAGGCCGATCTTCCGGACGTAATCAATGGCACGGATATTACCCAGGATGACGTGGAGATCAGCGGCAGCTTCCGTATTTTCTACCGGGGTGTGCGTGACCCGCTGGATGATCCACAGAATCCCGTCACGGACCTGCGCTTTAACATTGATACTGTCGTGCTTAACGGCCGGGTATCGGACGTTATCGGTGATGATAACGACGACGATAATGATTACACCACTGTGTATGTCGCGGCCAGTGCGGCAAATGCCTCTGATTATTATCCGGAGGATGAATGGAGTTCATTTAATGGCTTCTTCAATCCAACGGACGGTTACAGCGCCGGTGCTGTGGCACCCGGGCTGGTGGAATATGAACGCGGCACAGAAACCATTGGCGGACAAAGCGTCGATTATCTGGATATCCGGCTGACCGCTGAAGGCATCGCACTGGAAGATTCAGCCCGTTACCGTTTTTACCCCACGGTGCAGCGTGAAGATGAAAGTGATGTCGACCGTGATGACGATACCGACGAACTGGTGAATACCCACGATATTGAAATCTGTGAGCTGGGTTATGACTCAGAATGGGCAGTCACTTCCTGTGATCCGAAACAGCGTCTGTACGGCGAGCGTGATACCGATCAGGCGATTAATGATTTGTGGGAAGCCGGCGCTTTTTCCCGGGTGACCGTACCAGGCCGCGGTACTTATTTTGTCAGCTGGAACGCGACGCCGGATGCGCAGGGGTGTTATGCACTGGATCCGGTGACCAGTGGCACACTCGACGGTACCCTGTATGAGCCCATGGTGCTGGGCCTTAATCTGGCACGCCTGACGGTTCAGACCGTGTTTGAAGATGATGAAAATACGGCTCTGGATGTGTTGGTGAATGCCAGAACCGAAGACCGTTATACACTGACTGCGGCACTGTCTCATGATTATTCCAGCCTCACCAGTAACGGGGATATTTATTACGGCACAGGCTCTGATCTGGATCGTATCATGCTGTCTTACGATACCGACTCCAATTATGCCGTGACCGGGAATCTGGCCGTCTTCAAAGACGGTGTATCCCTGACCCTTGATCCGGGGACGGCAAGGGAGGAAACCGACGTGGTCGACAGCTCTCTGGGGTTATACATTAACCGTCACTACACAACCTCGCGTTTACCTTATCGTTATGTCACCGATGATCAGGGTAACTATGATATCTGTGTGACCGAAAACGCGGCTGAAGCTACGACGCCAACACTCGAAGGGTCCGTTTATTATCTGAACTTCCGCGATGTGGTTTACGGCAGTATCCGTAATGAAAACGGTGCCTGGATCATCCGCTATATCGATGGCAGCTTCGAAAGTCTGTAGTGTTTCACTTGCAGGTATATGCAAGTGGATAAAAAGCGGCCCTGGGGCCGCTTTTTTATTGCCGCTGGTCAGGCATACAGCAGGTAATGGCACAGGATACGGAAGCCGATGCCAATAAGGGCGCCATAAATCGCCGGCCGGGCGACTTCACCGACCCGACGTCCGGCCGCGACCAGAATCGCGACGCCGGCAACGTCCAGCGGGCAGATTAATAATCCGGCCAGCAGATTAATGTCTGCGGCATCTAGGGCGCCGGTGCGGAACTGGTCCATAGCGATGCCCATCATGGCCGTGCCGCCGGCAATGTATTTGGTAAAGGCCAGCAAAAGCGTTTCTGCCGGGTACCCGAGCGCTGACAGCAGCGGACTCAGCCAATCTTCCAATGTTCCGATCAGACCGGTCAGGCGCAGAAGGTTGACCGCCACCAGAGCGACGACCAGCAGGGGCAGAGCCGATAAGGAAATTTCCCAGGCGTCTTTGCCTGCCCGGCGGATCACGCCCATCAGGGTTTCCCGGTCACCGTTTTCCGGCAGCAGTTCTTCTTCATTGTATGTCTGCCCGGAAGACAGAGCGCGACCAAACAGGTACCAGGTCATGGCGCTGGCCAGCAGGCCGCCGGCGATGGCGATCCCCAGCGTGGCACCAACATTCAGACCCGCCGCGGCCATGGGGAACACTACATTGGCCTGGGCCAGTGATAGCACCATGGCCAGTGTGGCGGCGATGTGGCGCGGCGACGATCCGTTTCTGGCCATGACCGCCAGGGTGGCGATGGGTGCGGCGAAACTCACCATGGATACCTGCATCATGGCAAAAATCCCGAGACCCGATAAACCAAAGATGGCCATGGCGGGACTGAAAAGGGCGACGATGCGGTTAAGAATGCCGCGCGATTCCAGCCAGTGCATAATGCTCAGCATCACAATCATGACCGGCAACAGGATAAAAAACGCCAGCTCGACGGCCGAACGTCCGGAAGAAAGAATAGTATTGGCTATCTGGTCCATAACAACTGACTGACTGATTAAAGGCGTACCATACCAGAGCGGGCCGGGTGGATGTTGGCGACTTTCGTCGTTCAGTATTTTTCGTCGTTCAGTCCCCTGGTTATGGCGTGGTTGCGGTTGTCAGGCCGGAGCAGGGTCATGATAATCCGTTGTGGTGGCATATCAGAGCAGAAGTATTCACAGAGATTATACAGGGTATCAGTCTCAATAGATTCGGGTGATGCGGCTGCTGAGGTATAATCGATCCACTTTAAACCGCCGTGGTTGTTGCGGTTTTGACACCCATAGAGAGCAGGCCGGATGTCGGGCTGCCAACACACGATAATTGAGGCTCAATAATGACTGGATACGTTCAGAAAGGTGGCATTCAGGTCGCTCAGGAACTGTACGATTTCGTTAACGACAAAGCGATCCCGGGTACTGGCGTCGACGCAGAAAAATTCTGGGCAGAGTTTGATGCTCTGGTGAATGATCTGGCCCCCAAAAATAAGGCGCTGTTAGCCAAGCGTGACGATATCCAGGCGAAGATCGATGCGTATCATACTGAGCGTAAAGGTCAGCCACACAATGCGGATGAGTATAAAACTTTCCTGCAGGAACTGGGTTACCTGTTGCCGGAAGGTGATGACTTCACCGCGACCACTGAAAACGTAGAACCGGAAATTGGCCAGATGGCCGGCCCGCAGCTGGTTGTGCCGATTATGAATGCCCGTTTCGCGCTTAACGCAGCGAATGCACGCTGGGGTTCTCTGTACGATGCCTTGTACGGCACCAACGTGATTTCCGAAGAAAACGGCGCCGAAAAAGGCGGCAGTTATAATAAAGTGCGCGGCGATAAAGTCATTGCCTGGGCGCGCGACTTTCTCAACGAATCGGCGCCACTGGCCACTGGCTCACACGCAGACAGCACCCAATACGCGATCGATGGCGGCAAACTGGTGGTTACCTTAAAAGACGGTTCCACCACGGGTCTGAAAGATGAAACTCAACTGCAGGGTTATAAAGGCGAAGCGTCTGCGCCGTCGGCTGTGCTGTTGAAAAACAATGGCCTGCACTTTGAAATTCAGATTGATGCTTCCTCCCCGGTTGGTTCTACCGACGCAGCGGGTGTGAAAGACATTCTGATGGAAGCGGCACTGACCACCATTATGGACTGTGAAGATTCCGTCGCCGCGGTTGATGCTGCCGATAAAGTGCTGACCTATGGCAACTGGCTGGGCCTGATGAAAGGTGACCTGGCGGAAGAGGTCTCTAAAGGCGGCAAAACCTTTACCCGTAAAATGAATCCGGATCGTGAATATACCGGCGTTAACGGCGATACGGTTTCTCTGAAAGGCCGCTCTATGCTGTTTATCCGTAACGTTGGTCACCTGATGACGAACCCATCGATTCTGGATAAAGACGGCAACGAAGTACCGGAAGGTATAATGGACGGTATGATCACCACCCTGATTGCCATCCATGACCTGAAAGGCAATGCGCCATTCCGCAACTCCACCACAGGCTCGGTTAATATTGTTAAGCCGAAAATGCATGGTCCGGAAGAAGTGGCTTTTGCCAATGAACTCTTCGGCCGTATCGAAGATGCTCTGGGTCTGCCACGCTTCACCATGAAGATGGGCATTATGGACGAAGAACGCCGTACCACGGTGAATCTGAAAGAATGTATCCGTGCTGCCAAAGACCGTGTGGTTTTCATTAACACCGGCTTCCTTGACCGTACCGGGGATGAAATTCATACCTCTATGCTGGCGGGTCCTTTTGTACCTAAAACCACTATGAAGCAGCAGGTATGGATCAACGCTTACGAAAACTGGAACGTGGATACAGGTCTGGAAACGGGTCTGCAGGGCCGTTCACAGATCGGTAAGGGTATGTGGGCAATGCCGGATGAAATGGCAGCCATGATGGAACAGAAAATCGGCCACCCGAAAGCCGGTGCCAACACCGCCTGGGTACCTTCGCCGACAGCAGCAACGCTGCACGCGACTCACTACCACACCGTGGATGTATTCGCCGTACAGGACGAGCTGAAGAAACGTGCTCATGCTTCCGTTGACGATATCCTGACCATTCCTCTGATGACAGAAGAGCAGGCTGCTGCGCTGACGGAAGAAGACGTCCGCAAAGAACTCGACAACAACTGTCAGGGGATTCTCGGCTACGTAGTACGTTGGGTTGATCAGGGCGTTGGCTGTTCCAAAGTACCTGATATCCATAACGTTGGCCTGATGGAAGACCGCGCAACCCTGCGTATTTCTTCCCAGCACGTGGCTAACTGGCTCGAGCATGGCATCTGCACCCGTGAACAGGTTGAAGACAGCCTGAAGCGTATGGCTGCAGTGGTTGATGGTCAGAACGCAGGTGATCCGGCTTACATCGCGATGGCACCTTCTTTTGACACCATCGCTTTCCAGGCCGCGTCTGACCTGATCTTTAAAGGTAAGGAACAGCCGGCGGGCTATACTGAGCCGCTGCTGCACGCTTACCGTCTGAAGTTCAAAGCTGCGCAAAAATAAACCGCGTATGCGGTATGGAAAAGCCCGGAACTTTCCGGGCTTTTTTATGCCTGTTTGAAACGCACTGCAGCAATAGTGTTAAAATCGCAGCGTTCTCACATGAGTATAAAAATAATGAAACTCAAGATTGCAGGGATCACAGCGGCCGCTGTGTCCGTTTTATTGGCCGCGTGCAGCGGCAACAGTTCATCGACGACGGAAGAAACCGTTACTCCCCGCTACGTCAATGGCTATGTCGGGGCCAGTCATATTCACAATGCGCTGCTGCAGGCGGTGCCTATCAGTGCCAGTGGTCAGCCCGCGACAGAACTGGATGATGAGCGCGTGGAAGTTTATGTCGGCGAAAAAGCCTCGACCACATCCCGCGCTTATTATCGGGTGGGCATTGATCAGGATAACGTCGGTTATCCGCTGACTATGATTGTTTTATCCAAAGAGGACGATGCCACTACGGCCCGTTGCCAATTGGTGGAAGACTGTTCACCACAATGGGCTTACGGTGAGGAAAGTCCGGTCGCAGAAGGCTTTGAGCGACGGGCATCGGTCAGTAATGCGATGGATAATATGCGCATTAATGTGAACTGGATTACCCATCTGGCCAGTGCTTTTGCCTACACCAGTTATATCGATCAGGATGGTTCAGAAGGTGATAATCCGACCACCCCCAGATCCGGGGTGTACACTCAGGCGACAATTGCCCGCGCCAATCTCTGGCTGAATAAACTTTTTGGCGTGGCGGATATTATATCCAGCCAGCCACTGGAACCCTACGATCTGCGCAACGACCACAATGTCTCCGCCGCTCAGATGAGCGATGCTGTTTATTATGGCGCGCTGGTGGCCGGGGCGCAGAAATTAGCTAAAGATGCCGGCGTGGACGAAGAAACCTGGCTCAGTATGCTGGTTGATGATTTTCTTACCTATAAGGGGCAGCTTTACCAGAAAGGGGGGACGGGTATATCGTTATACGAGATATATGCTGCCGCCTATCAGGTGTTGAACAGCAACCGTAATTATTTAGCCTCGCTCGATTACCCCTTGCCATCTCAGATTGATCAGGTGCTTACCCGTTTATCGGAGCGCATGGCGGATCAGCAGGATGGTGAACTGACGGATATTGCGGTCAGCTTTGCAGAAGTGGAAAACTGGGTGGATGTTATTGGCAATACCCGCTTATTTGTCGAAGATCTGAATGAGCGCCTGCTGAACTGGGATGCGTCGCACCCGGATACCTGTGCCAGCGGCAGTGACGACGATGACGACAGCTGTGTGCACAGTTTTGTCGATCCGGCGTATGTGGCAAAAACCCTGGCCTACTATAACAATCTGAATCAGGTGTATCGTGATATTGCACCTGGGCTGAATGCCATCACTAAACGCTTGCGCGATGCCAGTCTGGACTTTATTCAATGCCTGAATGACGAGCCTTCCTGTGCGGCGGACAGCGCATACGATGCGCAAAATCAGACGTATGCCGTGAATGATGACAATACTTTCAGGCTGACGGCAGAAGGCATTGGCTTAGACAGCAGCGACGAGGGCGAAGACGGGTATTACGCCTTTGATATTTTTCTCCCCGCAGGCGTATTAACGGTTCCTTACCGGGACAACGCCGGGCTTATGCAGCAGGTGAGTGTTGAATTTGCCACGCTGATGACAGAAGACGAGCTGGGTGATCCGGTTGAGAACAAACCTTATGTGCGTGTTGTTTATGATCAACAGTACGATACCGTGCCGCTCACGGCGGTGGCGGATGAAGTGACGGGTATGGTTCCGTCTGGCTATGTCGAACCGGTGGGCTTTACCTTCAGCTGGCCTTATTTTGAAATTCCTGTCGATCTGGATAACGACGATGTAGCGGAGCAGACCGGTGAATTCTATTTTGAGGCTACCTTGCTTGGTGTACGCGATGCGCTCGCCATTGCCGGCGGAGGACAGTCACCTTATCACTACAATCTTTCCGAAACCGGATTGCAGGTGCTGGCTCTGGGGGCTGATGAAGGTCAGCTGAATGAAAACGAAGGGGTGGTTACTCTGGGCGATCGGGCGGAATTTACGTTACGGGCCCAGGCCACCAATGCCGGTAATTATTATTCTGACAGTGTCTGGCCGCAAGCCGATGATTATTTCCGCGTGCGCGACGGTTTTGATGCCGGCGTAACGGAAAGCGGTCTGTTTAAATATCAGGTGCAATATGAGGAACCTGTGCTGTACGGCAGTGATAACACCGGGACTCAGGTTTACCGCGTTGCCGATTATCTTGAAGTGGAGGTTGTGGGGTACGGCATAAACCGCATCGAAATATTCGCGGATGACGATGTCGGCGTGGCCGGTGTGCGCAACTGTTCTGTGGTCGAAGAAGCAGGCAGCCGCCAGACTGAAAGCTGTACTCAGGTCAGTCAGACGGAAGAGCAATTGTCTGCCGCTGAATTAATTGATGGCAATTATCTGCAACTCTTTTCGGTACCTGCGCGCGGTGCTTATAAACCACTGTTTAATACCGATGGCGATGGCCATGTGATTCTGCCCGCAGAAGGAACGGTGGAAACCCTCGATGGGGAACTGGCCGCGGTGTTTACCCTGGGCCTGGATAACGTCGACCTGCGCATGGCGCATGAGCTGGTCGAATGCACCGGCGGAGGGGATTGTCTGGGAGACGTGGTGGATGACTTCCGCCGCTTACCATTGGCGCTGGTGGATATTAACCTCAGTCGGGAAACAAAAGACGAATGGGAAGTCGCTGTGACGGCCGGTTACGATTATGAGTATATTGTCGGCGGCATCCAGCTCGCCGGTGAACGCGCCCAGAGCCTGTATATTTCCTACGCGACGGGAACCACGGAAGTGGTTGATCCTGACAGTGAAGATATTCAGACTTACGGTTATGAATACGGTACCCTGCTGGTGTTCCGCGCCGGAGTGACCCTGCTGGGAAGTGAGAGCGGGGAAGGGGTGACCATGAGTGTGTTCTCTGATGTTGATTATGCCATTGACCCTGACGCTGATGATTACGCCTGTGGCGTTATTAATCGTCAGGAACTCACGGTCAATACCTGCGAGGCCGTCGCTTATCTGACGTTCCGTAATGCGCTGATCGGTGTTATCCGCGAAGAACGCGACGGGGTTTATGTGGTGCGCTTTATTGATGGCCGGTTTTTAATTCTCGGAGGCTGATTGAGTCTTACAAAGCTGACAGCGGGCGTGGCCTGTGGTTTTTTACTGGTTGCGCCGCTCTGTTCTGCGCAGGGGAGTATCTTTGTTGCGGCGGATATTCACGCCTCATCAGAACCGGTTTCCGTGAATGATATGGTCCATGGCTGGGACGGCGATTTCACGCCGGGCGAATATGCCTATGCGGATGTCCGCCTCAATACCGGGGTTCGCTACCACGACTGGCAGGTGTCCAGTGAAAAACGCTGGTATTACTATCTCAGTTTCAGTGAGGATATGTCCGTGTTTTATTACAACACGGAACATGGTGGCAGCGCTGATAAGGATCTCGATCTGGAACTGGATGTGGATTCTTTTAAAGCCGATGGTATCCGGCTGGGAAAAACCTTTTCACTGCCGGTCTGGCAGATTCATTCTTCGCTGGCGGTGTATAAAGTAGCGGAATATCAGTTTGGTGAACTGGACGGCGTATCATTAGCCGGCTCCGGCGACTCTGCCTCGGCGACGCTGGATTACCATTTTGATGAAGATAAAATTCTTGAGTATCCGGTGTCCGATACCCAGGGATATGGGGCCTCGCTGGATATTGCCATGACTTACAGCGGTTTGCGCGACTGGAATCTCAGCCTGCAGATGAAGGATATTGTAAACCGCTGGTATTTCCGCGATGCCGGCTTTACCACCGGCTGCATCAATATCGGCAGCAGCGCCGGCAGCACCTGCAGCAGCAGTGGTGCGGCGTCCGGGCGCGCCGGGCAGAAAGATTTCTACACCCGCATCCCGTTCACTCTGATGGCCGCAGCGGAATTGAAAAATACCGGTGTGAGTTTCAGCGCATATCGCCATGAGCGCTATCTGCGATTCAGTGGTGAAAAAGCCTGGGACAGCCGCATGGGTGAATTCGCAGTATCGCTGCACAGCACCCGGCAGCTTGGCCTGCACTGGCGTTCCGGCTGGCACCAGCTGAGTGTGATCAGTGATGATCACAGGTTCAGCCATGCCCGTGATCTGCAGATTCGTCTGGGTGTGAACTTTCACTGGCTCTGAAGCGGTTCTCAGCGCCGGCAGATAAAATCCGGTATGATGCCGCCTTCAACTGACAGCCGCACCGACCTTGTTATGTACCTGGAATATTTCGGTTTCGACCGCTTCCCCTTTACCATTGCGCCCGATCCGGATTTCCTGTTTCCCTCCCGTGGACATCAGGAGGCGCTGGCGCATCTTCAGTACGCGCTCACCGGGCTGGGCGGCCTGATCAGTCTGACCGGCGAGGTCGGGACAGGTAAAACCACGCTGTGCCGTTCATTCCTGGCCGATTTACCGGAAGGCATTAAAACCGCTTATATTTTTAATCCTCAGCTGTCCTCCATTGAGCTGCTGCAGAGTATCTGCGACGACCTGGGTATTGAATATGGCGAAAGTGATTCACTGCGTAATTTATACCGTTATCTGAATGCCTTTCTAATTAAGCAATATGCGGCAGGTCATAAGGTGATCTGCGTGATTGATGAAGCCCAGTCGATGTCGGCGGATCTGCTGGAGCAGGTGCGCCTGTTGACCAATCTGGAAACCCACACTGAAAAGCTGATGACGCTGATTCTGGTTGGTCAGCCGGAATTACAGGATACCCTCGCACGCCATGATCTGCGCCAGCTTAACCAGCGCATTACGGCCCGTTATCATCTGCGCCATCTGTCGTTGGCCGATACCCGGGATTATCTCAATTTCCGTATCCGTAAAGCGGGGGCGGAAGGGCCTCTTTTCACGGATGGTGCGGTGAAGCGTTTGTGGCAGGTGAGTAAGGGTGTGCCGCGGCTGATGAATACCATAGCCGACCGGGCTTTGCTGGGCGCTTATGCGCGTGAAGAAAAACAGGTCAGCGTCAGTCTGATAAAAGGCGCAGAGCAGGAAATTCTGCCGGCTGCCCCTGTACCTGAGAAGCGCCGCTCAGTACGCGTCAATACAAGCACGAAAAGCACAGCGGGCGGATGGCTGCGTAATCTGATGATGGTCAGTCTGGTCGCGGTGCTGGCCGCTGGTGGAGCGGTCGTGGCCTTGCAACCGGATTTGTTACAGCGCTGGTTTTTTCCGCAACAGAACCCGGTCGCCATCTTAAGTCAGGCAAGTCTCGGGCGGGAGATTACCGGCTGTCAGGCTGTGTCCATGACCGGCTATGAATGTTTATGGGTCGACTGGGATATCAGCAGTCTGACATCGCTGGCGCCTGGCCAGGTGCTTTATCAGATTGCGACCGTCAATGGCGATATCCGCTGGCAGCTGGAGGCACCGCTGGCGCCGGATAAGTACAATGGTCATGCGTTGCTGTTCTGGCAGCCACCGCCGGGCTTCGACCAGAACGCACTGATAAAACCCGGAGAGCGATCACCTGTGGTCAGTTGGGCACGTAAACAACTCGGTGGCGGCTGGGATGAAAACTGGGAGGTCATTACACCCCAGGGGCAGGCCATTTCGTCCACCGGTGAATTTTATGACCCGCTGCTGGCCAACCGTGTCGAACGTTTTCAGCGTCTCAATGGTCTGCTGGCAGACAAAATACTGGGGCCGCAGACGCTTTACTATTTACAGCAGGCCGGAGACTAGCCCATGTCGTATATTCTTGAAGCGCTGAAAAAATCCGAAGCTGAACGGCGCCAGCGTGATGCCGGTGCCGATGGCGACAGCCGCTGGGATGCGCCGGCGGCGGTGACAGACCGGCGTGGCCTGTATCTGCTGCTGGGCGTTGCCCTGGTGGTTGTGGCGTTATTGCTGTGGAATATCGTGTCGCTGACCAGCAGCGATGATACGGGGTCTGAATCCCGCATTTACGATGATGAGCAGAGTGTTACGCTACCGTCGGCGGCACAGTCGGCCGGGCAGTCATCCTCTGCGATTAAAATACCAGCGCCTGACACTGAAGCGCATCAACTGGTAGTACCGCAACAACCGGTGTTGGTTGAGACACCCGCGGAGCAGGGCTCTGTCGCATCGGCAACAGAGTCAGCACAGGCAGATTTACGGCAAACAGAGTCTCAGCCGGCAGCAACCGGCTTTCAGTCCGAGGCTGCGAGACGGGCAATGCCACCTGTGTCGGCCCTCAAACGTATTCCGCAATTAATGATTAACAGTCATATTTACAGTCCGGTGGCGGATAAACGCAGTGTGATTATGAATAATCAGCAATGGCACGAAGGCGATGTGATTGCCGATGGTGTTTATCTGAAAGAAATTACCGCCGACGGCATTATGCTGGACGTTGAAGGCTGGCCTGTGCATGTGGGGCGCAGTAAAGGCTGGCAGGCTATCCCGGGATCTGACTAAGAAGAGCTGAATGTTATCCAAAGAAACCAAAGACCGGATTCAGGCGTTATACCGAGAATGTATTAAAGCGCTGGCGCTGAAGCCCCGTTATGGCCAGCGGGTTATGATCGCTGAAGTTGCCAAGAGCCTGGCTGCGGTGCACGAAGACGATAAAGGTGCCCGGGATAACAATGCCGGCATCGCCGTGGTGGAAGCCGGCACCGGGACCGGTAAAACGCTGGCGTATTTACTGGCTTCGTTGCCGGTAGCCATTGAAAAGGATAAAAAACTTCTGATATCCACGGCCACGGTGGCTTTGCAGGAACAGATTCTCGATAAAGATCTGCCGAACCTGAAAAAAACTATTTCCATGCCTTTTAATTTTGCGCTGGCCAAGGGGCGTGGCCGTTACCTGTGCTTACTGAAACTGGATAAATCACTGCAGCATTTATCCGGCCTGTTGTCGACGGTTGATCTGTTTGAGCAATCACCGGAAGAAAAAGATAAAGCCTTGTATGAAGAATTGCTGCAGCAGTATGCCAGCGGCCAGTGGGACGGTGACCGTGACCGTCTGAATGAAGAAATGGAAGACAGCCAGTGGTCACATCTGACGGCCACCCATCGTGAATGTTCTAACCGCCGCTGTCCTCACTTTCAGAATTGTGCATTTTATAAAGCCCGTAATGCCATGGATGAAGCCGACGTTATTGTTGCTAACCATGACCTGGTTCTGGCGGATCTTTCGCTGGGGGGCGGCGCCATTCTGCCGGCACCGGATAAAACAATTTATGTGTTCGATGAAGGCCATCATCTGGCTGATAAGGCGCTGAATCATTTCCGTCTTGAAATCGGCATCCGCGGTCAGCGTCAGTGGTTGCAGCAGCTGGAAAAAGGGCTGGAACAATTCGTCGCCGCGGCCGGAATTCCCCATTCACTGATGCATGGTTTATCCGAAGCACCGGCACAGATTCAGGAAATACAGCAGGCCATCAGTCTGGTCTGGCCGCTGTTGATGGATATGATGGGCGAACAGGACCGCCTGCGTTTCGAGCAGGGGCGGGTGCCTGACAATCTGCGTCAGCTGCTGTCCAATATGAAAGGACCACTGCAACCACTGCTGCTGACGCTCGATAAACTGAATGACATGCTGCAGAAGTCACTGGATGCAAAAGAAGACGGCGACTTCAGCCGCGATATCGCAGAATCCTGGCAGGCGCCCATCGGCATTCTTCTGGCCCGCGCTGAACAGTTGTCGGAAGCACTTTCCTGGCTGTGTGCGGAAGAGGAAGAAGGGCAGTTGCCGGTGGCGCGCTGGCTGACAAAAATTCCTTTTGGTGACAGCTGGGATATCCGCCTCAGTGCTTCGCCGATTGCCGTGGCCGAACAGCTGAGACGCAATTTATGGAATCGCTGTTATGGCGCTGTGATTACCTCCGCCACACTGACGGCACTGAACAGTTTTAATAAATTAATCTGGGAATCGGGCTTGCCGGACTGGGCTGTCTATCAGCGGGTTGCCAGCCCCTTCGATTATCAGACCTTAGGTGAGCTGCAGCCGGTAGCGCTGGCCAGTGACCCAAAAAGTGATCAGTTTCAGAGTGATATTGAAAGCTGGCTGCGCGAACAGGTGGATCTTAAAAAAGGCACACTGGTGTTGTTCAGTTCCCGGGCGCAGCTGGAAGCCACCCGCGATACATTTTTATCGGATTGGTATGATTCGCTTCTGTGTCAGGGGTTTTTGCCCAAAGCTGAGATTGTCCGGCGTCATAAAGAACGCATTGATAATGACGAAGGCAGTATTATTTTCGGTCTGGCCAGTTTTGCTGAAGGTATTGATTTACCCGGCCAGTACGTCACCCATGTGGTGATTGTAAAAATTCCGTTCGCCGTTCCCGATGATCCGATTCATGCAGCTGTATCGGAATGGCTGGAAAGCCGCGGCCGTAATCCCTTTATGGACCTGACGTTACCGGCGGCTTCTGTGCGGCTGGTGCAGGCCTGTGGGCGGCTTATCCGTACTGAGTCGGATTACGGGCGCATCAGCATTCTGGATAAACGCCTGTTATCACAACGCTATGGCCGTCTGCTGCTGGATGCTTTGCCACCGTTTAAACGGATTTCCTGAGGCGGCCGTGTTACGCCATACGCTGCTGTGGGTTTTGCTGTTGCTGGTCATGGTTAACCAGTAACAGGCTGCCATCAAGATAGCGTAACAGGGTGTCTGCCTGTTTCAGATCGCGCTGAATAATTAAACAACGCAGCCTTTTTTTATCCCGCCCGAGAATGCGCAGATGATAGCTACAACCGGTTTCGGGCAGGCTGAGCCACAGATTGTCGCAACTTTCCGACAGGCTCAGATCCATGTGTGCCAGCGTCAGTTCGCAGCCGGCAAAATTAATATTATTAATGCGTACCGTGTGCTCCTGCCCCGAATCTTTATTCACCAGGGTATAGGGTTGGGCCAGTGGGCGCTGGCGTGACTGTAAGCGCTGCTCGGCATAATCAAAAGCTTCGGGATCGAAAACGCGGGTGCCGGGAATGGCACGGACATCATCGCCACACATAAAACGGTGAAAAAGCGCAGTGGCGGCCTGTTTGCGCTCAAACTGAGCCAGGTGATCGGCAGCGGAAATAATGGCAAACGTCGCATTGTGGCACTGACGGGCGACCGCGGCATTTTCCGATGGCAGTGTGAAATTATCGTATTCGCCGGTGGCAATCAGCGTCGGGCACTGAGGAAATCCGTCAAAGCCGGAGAAATCCAGTAACCGCCGGGTGTTCTGCTGGTAGCGTTGCCGTTCGTTGTCGTTCAGCCGGGCGATCTGGCGGTAAAGCAGGCGGCGGTAGGTGGGGCTGACGTCTGTTTCATTCAGACGGCTGTGATTGATCAGGTTGCATACCGCGGTGGTAGCAAAAGCTTTCATGTCGCCGGCCGCCAGTAACGTCAGTGAATCTTCCAGCAAGGTAATCAGACTTTCACGCCGGAAGCAGGTAATGCCGGATAACAGCAGACGTTCAATTTTTTCCGGGTAGGCATAAGCGAACAGGGTGGCCATGGCCGATCCGTAACTGATGCCCAGCATAGTGACTTTGTGCAGTTGCCGGGCCTCACAGAAGCGGGCAATCAGATGCGCATAATCCTGCAGTGTCAGCTCCGGTGCGAGCTGATCATTACTGCCCTGGGAGGGGAAGTCAGCCAGAATAACCGGGTGAGTGGTCAGTACCTGTTCCACTTCACTGCGGAACGAAGTAAAGCTCTGAAAGGCGCCACCGAGAAAGACAACCGGCGTCTTATGCCTGTTGGCAGGCAGGCTGAACGCCTGAAATTCAACCTTGTAGGATTGTTGCCCGTAAGACAGGGTCTGAACGCTGGGGGCCGCTTTGAGTGCCGCCACTGAGAAGCTGGAGAACTGCATGGCATTGACTGCTCTTTTATTCTTATAGTGGTTCGACTCTAAACCATTTATAGACAGATTGCCATACTTGTATGTTTTTCCAATGTAGCCTGTGTGGGATTTTAAATTATTGAAAAATAAAGGGTTTTTTAAGTCAGGACAGAATCCCGCTGGCCTGATGGGATATTAAATCAGACCATAATGGTACGACAGTTTCAATATTTTGCTGGAGCCTGTGAAGCGCTTCAGTCCGGCAGATTAATGGTGAACACAATATCGTCCGGGGTAACATCCACCTGATATTCTCCGCCTGGTGTGCGGAAGGAATACGGCGGATAATTGCCGGAATTCGGGATGGATATCGAGAACTGCGCCGGAGCAATCGTATAGGCACTGCCGGGCGGCAGGCTGCCATCCGGTGTTACGGCGGTGGGAAACTGCAGATCGCTGTAATCGATCGCGGTTCCGGGGTCGGGATTCAGTACATTCCTGAGTCGGCTGTCGCGTTCCTGTTTGAGTACATCGTAGGCGTGGGATGAAAAGGTGTAGTCCTGGCTGGCGTCCAGCAGGGCACTGTTAATATCGGCGCTGTAATCGTTTTCCTTGTCGACAGGGGGCATGTGTTGCCGTTGTTGGCCGTCCAGAGTATTGGCCGCGCTGAAACTTTTATCCGCGGGGGACACTCTGAGGGTAGCTTTGGCGCCGGGAGAGGTCTGGTGCGGTTCGCCATCTGCGGTGTTCCGTTCGCGGCGGATGATAACCGTGGTATCGCGGATGTAGGACTCGGTCAGCTCCTGCGGGCTGATTTCACGGATTTCTGCCTGTGCAAACAGTGGCCACAGCAACAGGCAGACGGGCAGCCAGCGTGCATGCCGGCACGGTTGCGCTGATGCTGTCGCGGCGTTTGTCCGACAGCGGGTAAATCGGCTCGACGGCTGTACCGTTTCGTGGACAGGCTGGTTCAGTATGCCAGTAAAGAGGGAATGTGACGGCCTCATAATGACCTCCGGCTGAACAGGGGTTGATCTTTGATTGAAAACCACCTGTTCAGGCTAGTGCAGAGCCGGCCGGCAGAACAGGACGTGCCGGGCCGTGTGCAGAAGTGTCAGGAAATAAACAGGCAGAATACGCCGGTTATGTTGTAACGGGCCAGGTTTGAGGTGGCGACCGTATCGCGGGTGTCGCCAAGCAGGACAGAGTCGGGCACTATGGCGCCTGCCAATTTAATCAATAAATCAGGAATCTCATGAAGTCTTCCGGTGTGTCGCTGCCCGTCTGGGTTGGCCTCCGTTATCTGGCCGCTAAGCGGCGAAATCACTTTATTTCATTTATCTCAGCGTCTTCCATGATTGGTATGACGTTAGGGGTAGCGGTGCTTATTCTGGTGTTGTCGGTTATGAACGGCTTTGACCGTGAACTGCGCGAACGCATCCTGGGGATGGTGCCCCATGGCGTTATCTATGAGCGTGGTGGTATCGATGATTGGCAGGCGCTGGCTGACAAAGTTCAGACCTTCCCCGGCGTTGCCGGAACTGCGCCGCTGACCCGGCTGCAGGGGATGATGGGATACGGTGGCCGCGTACAGGGCATTATGGTCACCGGCGTTGATCCGCAGGCCGAGAGTCAGGTGTCTATTCTGCCGGACCATATGAGCGAAGGCGATGTCGATACCTTAAAAGCGGGTGAATTTGGTGTCCTGCTGGGGGATCTGCTGGCGCAGCATCTGCGTGTGACCGTCGGCGATAAAGTCACCCTGATGTTGCCTGAAGCGACCTTGTCGCCGGCCGGGGTGCTGCCACGCATCAAGCGTCTGACCGTCACCGGTATTTTTTCGGTCGGTGCCGAGCTGGACGCTAATCTGGCGATCGTGAATCTGGATGATGCCCGCAAGCTTGGCCGTCTGAGCTTTCAGGCTCAGGGTCTGCGGGTGAAATTCGACAACCTGTTTCAGGCGCCGGAGGGGATCTGGAATATTGTCTCAGAGCTGGACGGTTCTTATTACGCCAGTGACTGGACCCGCACCCACGGCAATCTCTTTCATGCCATCCGCATGGAAAAAACCATGATCGGCCTGTTACTGCTGATTATTGTCGCGGTGGCAGCGTTCAATATTATCTCCACACTGGTTATGGTCGTCACGGATAAACAGGCGGATATCGCCATACTGCGCACCATGGGGGCGCGTCCGTCCACCATTATGAAGATCTTTATGGTTCAGGGCATTTCCATCGGTCTGGTTGGTGTGGTACTCGGAACCCTGCTGGGGATCGCGGGTGCACTGACGATCTCTGACCTGGTGGCCTGGGCCGAGCATCTGTTTGGTTTTAAAATTCTCAGTGCTGACGTGTATTTTATCTCCTATCTGCCATCCCAGCTGTTATGGGAGGATGTTGCCATCATTACGTCTGCCTCTCTGCTGCTGAGTTTCCTGGCAACCCTTTACCCATCCTGGCGGGCTTCCCGCGTACAGCCGGCGGAGGCCTTACGTTATGAATAATAAGGTGACACTGGCAGCCACCGGGCTGCGTAAAACCTATACCTCGGGGCCGCAGCAGGTGACGGTGTGGGACAATATTAATGTCGAAGTGCAGGCCGGTGAAACGCTGGCCATTGTGGGGGCTTCCGGCTCAGGTAAAACCACCTTGCTGAACGCCCTGGGCGGACTGGATACCGTGGATGCCGGCGAGGTGGTGATTGCCGGTCAGGCGCTGGCCCGTTTGACAGAAATACAACGTACGGCCCTGCGTAACCGTGAAGTAGGTTTCGTCTATCAGTTTCATCATCTGTTGTCAGAATTTACGGCGCTGGAAAACGTCATGATGCCGCAACTGCTGGCCGGCGTATCCCGTCGGGAGGCCAGTGCACGGGCGCGCGAATGCCTCGCTCAGCTGGGGCTGGAGCAGCGTGTTGAGCACAAACCGGCGGAGCTTTCCGGCGGCGAGCGCCAGCGTACGGCGATTGCGCGGGCTCTGGTTAACCGTCCGCGGCTGGTGTTACTGGATGAACCCACCGGTAACCTGGACGAGCAGACAGCTCATCAGGTGGAAGACGCCATGCTGGCGCTGGCGCAGGACTCGGATACCGCCTTTGTGATGGTAACCCATGACCGGGCGTTGGCAGGGCGTATGAACCGGTGTCTGCTGTTGCAGGATCAGGCGCTGAGTCCTTTGTAAGGGCTCAGTATTCCTCTTCTTCGGCTTTGCGCTTCAGGCGGCTGAGTCGACGGCGGCGCCAGTTGTTGATCACATGACGGCGCCAGATAATCTGGATGCTGATGTAACCTGCCACGCCGCAGATAACGCCAGCCACCAGAGAGCCGGCAAACAGGGGCTGCCAGATATTACCCAGCTCACTCAGTACCCACTGGACTGACAATTCAATCGAAAAAGGGTTGGGTGGTGTACTCAGTAACCAGGTGCCAAAACGGTAAGTGGCGTAAAAGATCGGCGCCATGGTGAAAGGATTGGTGATCCACACCAGGCCTATCGACATGGGCACATTGGCGTTAGCATAAAAAGCAATCAGCGCCGCAATGCCCATCTGGAAGGGGAGTGGCAGCAGGGCACAGAAAAGACCCACCAGAAATGCCCGGGCCACCGAATGCCGGTTGACGTGAAACAGGTTCGGCTTGGCAAATAAAGGAGCCAATATCCGCAGGGACGGATTGCTTTGCACCTGTTCCGGCGAGGGGAAATATTTCTGTAAGAACTTCTTCGGCATGGAAGGCGCCAGCTGGTTGTTGCGGGGCGATTATGCCGATAATGCCAGGGAGTGGCAATGCACAAACTCATGCTCAGCGGCATCACTGGTGTGATCGCCGGCTGCTTTATAACACCGTTTTACATCCTCACCACCGCTGCCGTCACCGTCAGTGTGGTGCTGCTTATCTGTGCGTTGTGGCGCTTTACGGGCCGTCATCTGACAGGCCGGAAGCGCTCTCTTGCATATCGGCTGTTGCAGTATAGCCTGATCCTGTTTGTGACTCTTCTGTTTTCCGCGCTTTGGCGACAGAGTCAGTTGCAGCACCGTTTGCCTCAGAGCCTTGATCGCAGCTACATCGAAGCGCGGGTACTGATTGATCAGGTTACTCAGCGCGAGCGTGGGCAGCGGCTGCGTGTCACTGTGTTGTCTGCGCGTATGCTTAATCAGGTTAATCAGACTGCTGAGCTGCCGGCGCTGCGTCAGCTGCAACTTAACTGGTATCCGCGCAGAGACGATGTCGTTCCGCGTGCCGGTAATGAAGTCGTTATCCGTGCGGTGCTGCGGGCACCGCGCAATTTTGCCAATGGTCTGGCGTTTGATTATGAAGCCTACCTGCTGACCAAGGGTATCGATGCCGGCGGTTATATCCGGTCTCTGGATCTGCAGCAGGAACAGCAGCCCCACACAGAGCCCCGTCAACAATTACGCCAGACGTTACTGAAACGGGTCACGGAGGCCGCCACTCCCTGGGTGGCGGGTCTGTTGCTGGCTGATCAGCAGGCTTTCTCAGCCCGCCAGTGGCGCACAGCGGCGTACACCGGAACCCTGCATCTGTTGGTTGTCAGCGGCCTGCATGTTGGTCTGATCGCGCTGGCGGGCTGGTTGATAGGCGCTGTTGTGATGCGCCTGGTCAGCCTGGTGCCCGCCCGGCGCTTGCCGTCCCCGGGCTGGCTGCGGCTGCTACCGGTTGTGGCGGTGACCGGTGGTTACGTCTGGCTGGCCGGTGCAGGCATTGCGCTGCAGCGCGCCTGGCTGATGATATTACTGGCAGCAGTGCTGGCCATGCACCGGCGCCGTCCGGACTGGCTGGAAATCGTGCTGGCGGTCATGCTGCTGGTACTGTTATTTAACCCGCTGATCTGGACGCGCCCGGGCTTCGGGTTTTCATTCGTTGCGGTCATCGCCTTGCTGGCAGGATTCCGTGGCCGTAAAAGTCATCGTCTGGAAGGCTTGATATTGCCCCAGTGGCAGGTATTTATGGCGTTACTGCCGGTTATGTTGTGGTGGGGACAGAGCGTCGGTGCTCAGCATCTGCTGGCCAATATCGTGGCGATTCCCTGGCTCACTCTGGTGTTGATGCCGCTGACACTGTTGGCGGTGTTGACCAGCGCTCCGCTGATCAGTGATCTGCTGGCTGCTGCCGGTGACCTGTTCTGGGCATGGCTTGAGTTTGCACAACAGCTGGCGTTGCCACAGTTTGCTCATTTGTCACTGCCGGTGATTGTTCTCTGGTATCTGTTGCTCATCGTCTTCTGGCTGGGGGTGCCCCGGTGGCTGATGTGGGCGGGGCAGGCCTGTATGCTCTGGGCGCTGTTTTTAATGCCGCCAGCGGAGCAGCGCAGCGTGATGATGGCCGATGTCGGGCAGGGGCTTGCAGTGATCTTCCGCGACGGCACCAGAGCCCTTATCTATGATATGGGCGCACGCTTTTCGGAGCGTTTTGATGCCGGCAGCGCCATTGTCTTCCCCTTGCTTCGTCAGAGTGGTGCGCAACAGGTTGATCAGATTATGATCAGCCATAACGATAATGACCATGCCGGTGGGCTCAGTGGCTTTCTGCGTCTGGCCCGGGCTTATGGTATGCCGGTTGGCAGCATCGTTGCCGGACAACCGCAGGAGGATGAGACCTACCCGCAAACGTCCTGTGACGATCCGCAGGCAGCGGATGGCCGTCTGTCCCGCTGGCAGAATCTGACGCCAACGCTGCGCTGGCGGATGCTGGCAATCCCGCTCTCAGAGCGCAGCCAGATACGGGCAGTGGACAATAATCAGTCCTGTGTGATTCAGGTGGACTGGCACGGGCTGAGGTTTATGCTCAGCGGTGATCTGGAAAAGGACGGAGAAGCACTGCTGGTCAGCCGTTATGGCGCTGAATTGCAGTCAGACATCCTGCTGGTTGGTCACCATGGCAGTAAAACCAGCACATCGCCGATCTTTCTTAACGCGGTAAAGCCGGCTCAGGCCTGGATCAGTGCCGGCTTTAATAACCGTTTTGGTCATCCTCATGCTGCCGTTATGGCCCGCCTGCAGGCACAGGATGTACGTATTTTAAACACCGCCGGCTGCGGGCTGGTGCGTATGAAGCGGCCAGGGCTTCCCGTCTGTCAGCGTCATGGCTGGCAACCGCCCTGGCGCCAGCGGTGAGCCTGAGTCCGGCGGCGGAGGAAACGACAGCGCCGGGCTTATCACAGAACAGACTTTCAGGTCTTATGCTGCCATACAGGCTTGTGCTAGAGTACGGCGAAAATTTATGACATCGCAGGAGTAAAGTACGATGCTGGAAATCATCCAGAGTGGCGGTTGGATGATGGTGCCTATCATCATTTGTTCAGTACTGGCGTTGGGAATCGCGGCTGAACGTTTCTGGACCCTGAGAGCGGGACAGATCGCTCCCAGAGATCTTCTGGCCCGTGTCTGGGGCTGGATGAAAAACAACCAGCTGGATTCGGCGCGTATTAAGGAACTGCGTTCATCCAGTCCGCTTGGCCGGGTATTGGCTGCCGGACTGATTAATTCACGTCATGGACGTGACATTATGAAAGAAAGCATCGAAGAAACCGCCGCCCATGAAATTCACGGCATGGAGCGTTATCTTAATGCCCTCGGAACCATTGCTGCCGTGGCACCTCTGATGGGGCTTCTGGGCACGGTGTTCGGGATGATTCAGGTGTTTTCAGAAATTATGTCTCAGGGAACCGGGCAGGCGAATCTGTTGGCCGGCGGCATTTCTGAGGCGCTGGTCACCACCGCCGCCGGTCTGATCGTCGGCATTCCCGCGCTGGTCTGTCACCGGGCCCTGCAGCGCCGGGTTGATAACATCGTGGTATTTATGGAACAGGAAGCCATTAAGCTGGTCGACGTTCTGCACGGTGACCGTGAAGTTGCGGATTCTTCAGAGGCTGGTTAAGTGAATTTTAAACGCCAGACCAAAGATGCAATTGACGTCAATCTGACGCCGCTGATTGATATTGTGTTTCTGCTGCTGATTTTCTTTATGGTATCGACCACCTTTACCAAAGAAAATCATCTCAGCATTGATTTGCCGGAAGCCAGCGCTGAAGCCTCAGCCACACCAGCCGAAGCCATTGAAATACTGATTTCCGCTAAGGGCGAGTACAGTGTCAATGATCAGGTGCTGGTTAATCATCAGCTGCCCACGCTGAAGCGCGCTATTCAAAAATCACTCAGTGGTGAACAAACGCCGCCTGTGGTGATTACGGCGGATGCCAAAACGCCTCATGAAGCCGTCGTCCGGGCAATGGATGCGGCTGGTCAGCTTGGTCTGATTAATCTCAGTATTACCACCCGTCAGCCGGGAAAAAGTGAATAATTCATGAGTGAAGAAACATCAGTCGGGCGCACTTACAAGCGCCTGCTGTCTTATGTCTGGCCGCATAAAGCGGCTTTTTCTGTGGCGATTCTTGGCTACATTATTTTCGCCTCGGCATCGCCAATGATGGCGCACATGATGGGCTGGGTATCCGAAACCCTGGATGCGCCGACCCATGACAATATCCTGCTGCTGGTGTTAACCCTGCTGGGTATCTTTCTGTACCGGGGGATCGGTACTTTTTTAGGTAAGTTTTTCATCGCGGTGGTGGGGCGCAATGTGGTGCACTCACTGCGTACCGAACTGTTCAATAAAATGACCCGGCTGCCCAGTTATTACTACGATGGCGAATCCACCGGGCGACTTATTTCGCGGGTTATTTTTGACGTCGACCAGGTCACCGGGGCATCAACACGGGCCTTAACCACCACCATTCAGGAAGGCGTGACAGTGATTGGGCTGTTGCTTTACCTGATATGGCTGGACTGGACGCTGACGCTGATCTTTCTGGCACTGGTGCCTGTGATTATTCTGGTAGTAGGGTTCGCCAGCCGTTTTTTCCGCCGCTATAGCCAGCGTATTCAGAAAGCCATGGGTAATGTGACCCAGGTGACCAATGAAAGCATCAGTGGTTACCGTGAAGTCCGCACCTTCGGCGGACGCGAATACGAACAGAAGCGCTTCAATAAAGCCAGTGAATATAACCGTAAGCAATCGCTGAAATTCGGCCTGACCCAGGCGATCAATATTCCGTTAACTCAGCAGATTGTTGCGCTGGGGTTAGGCGCGATGTTGTATCTGATGTTTCAGCGTCTGTCGGGTGGCCATATGGACCGCGATGAGTTCTGGCAATTTATGACCGCGGCTTCGCTGATTGCCAAACCATTGCGCTCGCTCACGGATATTAACGCGGTGATCCAGAAAGGCGTCGCGGCAGCGGCGTCGATTTTTTCGGTGCTGGATGCCGAAGCCGAGCCGGACACCGGCACCAGAACGCTGCAGCGGGTGAAGGGCGATGTTCAGTTCGACGATGTGAAATTCCGCTATCACGGCGCTGAAACAGATGCCCTGAAAGGCATCCGGCTGGATGTTAAAGCCGGCACTTCGGTGGCGTTTGTCGGTAAATCCGGCAGTGGTAAAACCACCCTGGTGAATCTGATTCCGCGTTTTTACGAGGTAACGTCAGGTTGCATCCGTCTTGATGGTGAAGATATCCGTGAAGTCACGCTGGACAGCCTGCGTGATCAGATTGCCATTGTCAGTCAGCAGGTCACGCTGTTTAACGGCACCATCAAAGAGAATATCGCCTACGGTGCACTGGCGGATAAAACCGACGAAGAAATCATTACCGCGGCCCGGGCTGCGCACGCCGATGAGTTTATCCGGCGTCTCCCACAGGGCTACGACACTACGGTCGGGGAGGATGGCGTGTTGTTATCCGGCGGCCAGCGCCAGCGTATTGCCATCGCCAGAGCCATCCTTAAAAACGCACCGGTACTGATACTGGATGAGGCGACCTCAGCGCTGGATACAGAATCTGAGCGTCATATTCAGGCTGCCATGGAAGAAGTGATGCGGGGCCGTACGACTTTTGTCATTGCCCACCGCCTGAGTACGATTGAAAACGCTGACCGGATCGTGGTGATCGATCAGGGGCAGATCCAGGAAGATGGTACACACACTGATCTGATTGCTCAGCAGGGTATTTACGCCCAGTTGCATCAGATTCAGTTCAGCGGGTAGCGGGTACAGGGTGAGCCAATCTGACGACAACACAAACGGCAGCCGGCTGGCTGCTGCGATTGAGCGCAACTGGTATCGCTCAGCGTTTGCCAATTTCTGGCTGCTGCCGCTGTGGCTGGTTGTGGCGGTGGTCGTCTTTGTTCGCCGCCAGCGGTTCCGTTTGCGGCCGCCAGCGCCTGCGGCCGTCCCTGTTCTGATCGTCGGCAATCTCACGGTCGGAGGCACCGGCAAAACCCCTTTGATTCTGTTACTGCTGGCCCGCGCCCGGGCACTGGGTCTGAAGGCGGCGGTCATCAGTCGTGGCTACGGCGGCCACAGCGAACACTGGCCGTTAACCGTGAGTGCGGAGACTGAACCCTCAGCGTGTGGTGACGAGCCCAAACTGATTCACAGCCGCACCGGTGCGGCTGTGGTGGTTGATCCGCGCCGTGCCCGGGCGGCGGCTCAGGTGCCTGCGGACTGCGATATTATCCTCAGCGATGATGGTCTGCAGCATTATGCTCTGGCCCGGTCAGCCGAACTGGTGGTGATGGACGGAGAACGCGGGCTGGGGAATGGCTGGTTGCTGCCGGTTGGTCCCTTACGGGAACCGGCCTCACGTCTGAAACAGGTCGACCAGGTGTTGGTGAATGGTCAGGATTTCCGGGTACAGCCGACGGCGCTGGTGAATGCCCTGACCGGCGAACAGCGGCCCCTCGACAGCTTCAGCGGGCAGCGTGTCTGGGCGGTTTCCGGCATCGGAAATCCGCAGCGCTTCTACCGCTCACTGACGGCGATCGGTGCGGAACCGGACCTGGTCCGTTTTGCCGATCACCACGCCTTCACGGCCGCCGATTTTGATTTTGCGCAGAGTTCGTCGCAAGCGGTCGTCATGACCGAAAAAGATTGGGTAAAATGCCGGACATTCGCACAACCTCACTGGTGGTATCTGCAGGTGGATGCGGTGCCGGAACCTTATATTCAGGAACAGCTGGATGCACTGCTGGTGCGGCTGGCTGGTTCATCACGTAAAGCGGGTAATAAACATGGATAAACAACTTCTCAGTATGCTGGTGTGCCCATTATGCAAAGGCAAACTGAAGCTGGATAACGAAGCCGGCGAACTGTTATGTACCTTTGACGGACTGGCTTATCCTCTGCAGGACGGTGTGCCTGTGATGCTGGAAAGCGAAGCACGACGGATGAGCGAAGAAGAAAAACTGGCCAAAGCTGAGCAGTCCGCTAAGCCTGCCGCCAGCCGGGACTGAATCATGATCCGTGTGCTGTTCGTTTGCCTGGGAAATATCTGCCGGTCGCCGACCGCCCATGGGGTATTTGTTAAAAAAACGGAAGAGCATGGCCTGCAGGGGCAGGTCGATGTTGATTCTGCCGGAACAGCGGCGTATCACTGCGGCGAAGCCCCGGACGCCAGGGCCTCGGCCGCCGCTGCCCGGCGTGGCTATGATCTGTCAGAACTGCGGGCACGGCAGGCCGTGGCGGAGGATTTTTACACTTTCGATTACGTACTGGCGATGGATCATGCCAATCTGATTAACCTGCAGGCGCTTTGTCCCTCTGATGCGCCAACCCGGCCTCAGCTGTTTTTACAGACCTATGGTCGCCGCTTTCAGGAGTCCGAAGTGCCGGACCCATATTATGGCGGAAGCGATGGTTTTGAGCATGTACTGGATCTGGTGGAAGATGCCTGTGAAGGTTTGTTAGCCGATATTCAGGCCCGTCTGGAACGTGCGCAGTGAAACCATCCGCCGCCGCTGCCCACAGTCTGCAATATGATTTCGATCTGACCCGCCATAATACTCTCAGGTTACCGGCCAGAGCACAGGCCTACGCCCGTTTTCATTCGGTGTCTGAATTGCTGTCTCTGTTGGCGATGGCTGACCGCGAGGGCTGGCCGGTACGCATACTGGGAGGCGGCAGCAATATTCTGTTGAATGGCGAAGTCCCGGGGCTGGTCCTGAGTTCTGCGATGACCGGCATCCGCCTGCTGGGCGGGGATGAGCAGTACCAGAGAGTAGCCGTGGATGCCGGCTGCCACTGGCATGACTGGGTATGCCGCAGTACGGAATTCGGCCATGGCCTGGAAAATCTCGCGCTTATTCCGGGCAGTGTGGGGGCTTCACCGGTACAGAATATCGGTGCTTATGGCACTGAAGCCGGCGATTATCTGGAGTCTCTGACCGGTATACAGCTGAGTACCCGCCAGTGGCGGACGCTGGCGGCCAGTGAGTGCCGTTTTGCCTATCGTGATTCCGTCTTTAAACGTGAACTGGCCGGTGACTTCATTGTAACCCGGGTGGTTTTTCGTCTGCGCCGGCAGTTTATGCCGGATCTCAGTTACGGGCCGTTAAAAGCCTGGTCAGAGTCAACAGAGCAGGTGACGCCTCAGGCACTGATCGCTGAAGTCTGCCGTATCCGCAGCGATAAACTGCCGGACCCGGAGGTTACCCCTAACGCTGGTTCATTCTTTAAAAACCCCATTGTGACGGCATCGGTGGCACAGCAGTTACAGGCGCTTCATCCGTCACTGCCGGTTTATCCCCAGGCGTCGGGTAAGGTGAAACTGGCAGCCGGCTGGCTGATTGAGCAGGCGGGCTGGAAAGGGCGCTGGCTCGGGCATGTGGGCGTGCATGACCGGCAGGCACTGGTATTGGTGACCGATGGCCAGGCCGACTATGCGGCACTGAGGCAATTACAGCAGGACATTCAGCGTTCAGTGATGGCGCAGTTTGGTGTGGCTCTGGAACCAGAGCCACAGGTGTTCTGATCAGAAATCAAACGACTCCAGCGTCAGTTCTGCATCCTCCGCACGGATCAGCCAGCCACCGGTGTCACTCCAGTCTCCCAGCACGATACGGCGCATTGCCTGACCCTGATACTCCCAGCGATGGTCTGCCGGGCGATGAGTATGACCATGAATCATAACCCTGACGCCGGCTTCCGCCATACAACGGTCCACCTCATCCGGCGTAACATCCATGATGTCATTGCTCTTCATCTGCTGGCCACTCTGGCTTTCTGAACGTACATGGCGGGCAAAGGCAATACGTTCCTGCAGTGATTTGCTGAGGAATTCCTGTTGCCAGGCCTGGCTGCGGAACATCTGTCGCAGCTTCATATACTCAACGTCCTGAGTGCACAGGCTGTCACCGTGCATCAGCAGCAGGGGAGTGCCATGGAGGTCGATCAGCGTCGGGTCTTCCAGCATAGTGGCACCGGTCTGTTGGCAGAAAGTATCGCCGAGCAGAAAGTCCCGGTTACCCGGCATCAGATAAATGCGGGTACCGCTATCGCTGAGCTGTCTGAGCCCCTGTTTGATCTGACTGACAAAGTCGTTGTCAAAATCATCACCCATCCAGACTTCAAAGAAATCCCCCAGAATGTACAGCGCTTCTGCCCCGCGGATATCGCTGAGAAGTTCAAGGAACCCCCGCGCCATGGCCGGGCGTTCCGGTTCCAGGTGCAGGTCAGAGATGAAATAGCTGGTCATCAGTCGATGATTTCCGCTTTCTCGATGATGACGTCGTCAGCCGGTACATCCTGATGGCCCATTTTCATGGTGGTCGGGACGCCTTTGATGCGGTTAACCACATCCATGCCTTCGACCACTTCGCCGAATACACAGTAACCCCAGCCCTGGGTATTTTTACCCGTATGGTTGAGGAAATCGTTGTCGGAAACGTTGATGAAGAACTGTGCGCTGGCTGAATGCGGGTCCATGGTACGGGCCATGGCCAGAGTGCCGGTTTTGTTTTCGAGGCCGTTGTCCGCTTCGTTTTCAATCGGGGCATCGGTCTCTTTCTGTGTCATGCCGGGCTCGAAGCCGCCACCCTGAACCATAAAGCCGTCAATAACACGGTGGAAAATGACACCGTCGTAAAAGCCTTTTTTTACGTAGCTTTCAAAGTTGGCCGCCGTTTTCGGCGCTTTTTCGTGGTTCAGTTCGATTTTGATGTCACCAAAATTGGTTTTCAGAAGAATCATGTCTTGCCTCTGTTGAAATCATGTACCCCTGAAGGGGGATGAATGCGTATAATAGCGCCTTTTTCACGGCCATACAGTGCCGGAACGGACAGGGGCAGCCAGTTTATATGAAAATGGCTGCTGTATGACTCTTAAGCGGATGGTTATGACAGATACAAACCCAATCAGCCACAATTTTGTTGCCAAAGTCGTTCAGGAAGACCTTAAAGCCGGTAAGGTGGCTAAGGTTGTTACCCGGTTTCCGCCGGAGCCCAATGGCTACCTGCACGTTGGTCACGCCAAATCAATATGCCTGAACTTTGGCGTTGCTGAGCAGTTCGGCGGCGATTGTCATCTGCGCTTTGATGACACCAATCCGGAGAAAGAGAACCAGGAATACATCGATGCTATCAAGGCTGACGTGCATTGGCTGGGTTTTGACTGGGCCGGTGAAGTACGCTTTGCTTCCGATTATTTCGATCAGCTGCATCAGTGGGCACTGCACCTTATCCGCGAAGGCAAGGCCTACGTCTGTGATCTCACGGCGGAGCAGGCACGGGAGCATCGTGGCACCCTGACGGAGCCGGGAACGAACAGCCCCTACCGCGAACGCAGTGTGGAAGAAAACCTGGCGCTGTTTGAAAAAATGCGTCTCGGTGAGTTCGACGAAGGCTTCTGTGTGCTGCGCGCCAAAATCGATATGGCGTCGCCCAACATGAATCTGCGCGATCCGATCATCTACCGTATCCGCAAAGCGCATCACCATCAGACCGGTGACAAATGGTGCATCTATCCGACGTATGACTTTACCCATGGGCAGTCGGATGCCATTGAGGGCGTAACGCATTCGGTGTGCACACTGGAGTTTGAGGACCATCGTCCTCTGTATGAGTGGTTTCTGGCCAATCTGCCGGTGCCCTGCGTGCCGGTGCAGTATGAATTTGGCCGTCTGAATCTGGATTATACCGTTACGTCCAAACGCAAACTCAAGTCTCTGGTGGATGAGAAGGTGGTTGCGGGTTGGGACGATCCGCGTATGCCGACCATTTCCGGTATGCGCCGTCGTGGTTTTACCCCCCGTTCTCTGCGTAACTTCTGCGATATGATCGGGGTAACGCGCAGCGATGGTATGGTGGATATCGCCATGCTGGAGCATGCGGTCCGTGATGATCTGAATAAAAATGCTCCCCGCGCGATGGCGGTGCTTAACCCACTGAAGGTCATTATTGAAAACCTGGCGGATGATCATCTGGAAATGTTGTCAGCGGAGTATCATCCGGAGCAGGATCTGGGGACACGTGAATTTCCCTTTACCCGCGAAATCCTGATCGATCAGGGCGACTTCAAAGAAGAATACAGCAAGAAATTCAAGAAAAAATTCACCCCGGGTAAGCGTATCCGTCTGCGTCATTCTTATGTGATTGAAGCAACGGATTATGAAAAAGATGCTGACGGTAATGTCACCCTGGTGCGCGCCAAACTGATCGAAGGTACCCTGGGGGAAAATCCGGCGGATGGGAACAATCCGAAAGGGGTGGTGCACTGGGTATCCGCCAGTCATGCCATTGAAGCCGAGGTGCGTCTGTACGAGCGTCTGTTTACGCATCAGACACCGGATAAAACCGAAGGCGACTTTATGGAATTTGTGAATAAAGATTCGCTTGAGGTCATTACCGCTTATGTGGAACCGGCGCTTGCCCATGCCGCGGCGGAAAGTAACTTTCAGTTCGAGCGTGAAGGCTATTATGTGGCGGACCGGTTTGATCATACAGCAGACAAACCCGTGTTTAATCTGACCATTGGTCTGCGTGAAGACAAAGCCCTGACGCAGAACTGATTGTCAGCCACAGGCCGGCGGTCGACACAGAAAGACCGCCGACCCGACTAATACAGCCGAAGAACACAGCGAAACAATACAGCACATTGAAGCAACACAGCGGAACAACACCGCAGAACAACAAAAGGAACCTCATGAGCCTTAAAATATACAACACTCTGACCCGGCAAAAAGAAACCTTTAAACCCCTGGTGGAAGGTAAAGTCGGTATGTATGTCTGTGGTATGACAGTGTATGACTACTGTCACCTTGGACATGCCCGGGTGATGGTGGCTTTTGATGTGATTGCCCGTTATCTGCGTCATCGCGGCTACGATGTAAACTATATCCGCAATATTACCGATATCGACGATAAAATTATTAAGCGCGCCAACGAAAACGGCGAAGCCTTTAATGATTTAACAGAGCGTTTTATTGCTGAAATGCACCGTGACTCTGAGTTGCTGGGTATTGAAATGCCGGATTCGGAACCACGCGCCACGGCTCACATCGGTGACATTATCGCGATGGTGGAAACACTGATTGATAAGGGTTTCGCCTATGCTGCCGATAATGGCGACGTCTATTATTCCGTACGCAAGTTCGAACAGTATGGCCGTTTGTCCGGTAAAGTACTGGATGAACTGGAAGCCGGCTCACGGGTGGATGTTGAAGAGCTGAAGAGAGATCCGCTCGATTTTGTCCTCTGGAAAGCCGCCAAACCGGAAGAGCCGCACTGGGATTCTCCGTGGGGGATTGGTCGCCCGGGCTGGCATATTGAGTGTTCCGCTATGTCGACCTGCTGCCTCGGCAATACGTTTGATATTCATGGCGGTGGACCGGACTTGAAATTCCCGCACCATGAAAATGAAATCGCACAATCTGAAGCCGCTACCGGCCACAAATACGTAAACACCTGGATGCACGCCGGGGCTGTGCGGGTGGATGGCGAAAAAATGTCAAAATCGCTTGGCAATTTTTTCACTATCCGCGAAATTCTGGATCAGTATCCGGCAGAGGTAGTGCGCTTCCTGTTGCTGTCCAGTCAGTACCGCAGTCCGATTAATTATTCGGAAGACAGCCTGAAAGAATCTCAGGTTCGCCTGGAGCGTTTTTATAATGCTCTGCGGGGTGTTGATGTGGGTGCGATTGCAGATATCGATAACGAATATTCACAACGCTTCCATGCCGCCATGGATGATGACTTTAATACACCGGAAGCCATTGCTGCATTGTTTGATCTGGTGCGCCTGGTGAATAAATCCAGCGGGGAAGAGCAGGCGGCGCTGGCAGGGCAGCTGAAATATCTCGGCGGTGTACTGGGGTGTCTGCAGTCTGATCCGGAAGAATTTCTGCAGGCGGGTGCCGGTGATGATGCCGCCTGGATTGAAGAAATGATTCAGAAACGTATTGATGCTAAAAAAGCCAGAGATTTTGCCACCGCCGACGCTGTGCGTGATGAGTTGCTGGCCAAAGGTATTGTGCTGCGCGATGGTCCGGACGGAACCAGCTGGTCTAAGCAGTAAATTCAGAGCGGTAAAATAAAAAGCCCGGACTGGAAACAGTCCGGGCTTTTTTGTTTTTGCGCGCTGTGGCTGCTCAATCAGATATCGTGCAGGGTTTCGCAGGCAAACAGCGTGTTTTCCAGCAGCTTGGCGCGGGTCATGGGCCCAACGCCGCCGGGAACCGGGGTGATAAAGGAGGCGCGCTCGGCGGCAGCATCAAAATCCACATCACCGATCAGCTTGCCCGTGTCTAACCGGTTAATGCCAACATCAATAACAATGGCGCCGTCTTTTATCCATTCGCCATTCACAATGCCGGGTTTGCCCACTGCAACGATGACGATGTCCCCCTGACTGACGAAATACTCCAGGTTTTCAGTGAAGCGGTGACAGGTAGTCACAGTGCAGCCTTTCAACAGTAATTCCAGCCCCATAGGGCGGCCGACAATATTAGAGGCGCCGACAATCACTGCATGTTTGCCGCGGATATCGGTACCGGTACGGTCAAGCAGATCAACAATACCGGCAGGCGTGCAGGGGCGCAGCAGCGGGATGCGCTGTGCCAGACGGCCGACATTGAACGGGTGAAAGCCATCAACGTCTTTAGCCGGGGCGATGCGTTCGAGCACCTCGCTGGCTTCCAGTCCCTGAGGTAATGGCAGTTGAACCAGGATACCGTCGACGGTGTTGTCCTGGTTGAGTTCGTCGATCAGCGTCAGCAGCTGTTGCTGGGTCGTGGTTTCCGCCAGATCATAGGCTTTACTGATGATACCGACCTGTTCGCAGTCTTTACGTTTGTGGGCCACGTAGACTTCTGATGCCGGATCATGACCGACCAGTATGACTGCCAGTCCCGGAGCGCGTTTGCCGGCCCGGACGCGGGAATCGACCTGTTCACGGATGGATTGTCGGATTGCGGCGGCGGCAGCTTTGCCATCGATCAGTTGCGCGGTCATTGACGCTGTAAACCTGTAGCTGTGACTGAGGCGCGCGATTTTCTCATGCCGGGAAGATAAAAACAAAGCCTTACAATCGGCCCAGCCATTCGCCGGGACAGGGCTGTCAAAACGTCTGTAAGCGTCAGAACCGATTGTTTTTATTAATTTTTTTTAAAAAGCCATTGACGGATAGGGGAGCCGGCTATAATATGCGCCGCACTTGAGAGACAGACGTCTCGTGAGTAACCGTTCGGGGTATAGCGCAGTCTGGTAGCGCGCCTGGTTTGGGACCAGGATGTCGGGAGTTCGAATCTCTCTACCCCGACCATTTAATCCTCAGATTAAATGGACATGCGCCCGTAGCTCAACTGGATAGAGCATCGGCCTTCTAAGCCGAGGGTTGCAGGTTCAAGCCCTGCCGGGTGCGCCATGTCTTTTGGCAAGCTCAGCAGTCTCTGTGGTGGCCGTAGCTCAGTTGGTAGAGTCCAGGATTGTGATTCCTGTTGTCGCGGGTTCGATCCCCGTCGGCCACCCCACTTATTCTCCCTTTCTTATTAACTCCTTGAAAATTAAAGAATTTTTAGTGGTTTAAATCCGCCTGTCGGTTGCGTTATAATCCGCGACTTTCTTTATATGCAGCGTCCGGCGGTGTCCGGCGCTATGATCCGACAGTTAATTTGAGAGGCATCTATGCAAGTGTCCATCGAGACCACTTCTGGTCTTCAGCGAGTTATGACCATTGGTGTTCCGGCTGCAGAGCTGGAAGAAAAAATCACGACCGAGCTGAAGCGTATTTCCAAAGGCCAGAAAGTTAACGGTTTCCGCAAAGGCAAGCCTCTGCCACCGTCTGTTGCCAAGCGTATGTTCGGCAAGCAGGCCCGTTATGAAGCCATCTATCAACAGATGCAGCAGTCTTTCTTTAAAGCCGTGCAGGATGAGGAAATCAAACTGGCCGGTATGCCAAGCTTCGAACCGACTGTGGACGAAGATGGTAAAGATCTGGAATTCAAAGCCACCTTCGAAGTCTACCCGGATGTCGCGCTGGCAGATTTCTCTGCGATCGAAGTTGAGCAGAAATCAGCCGAAGTGACCGATAAAGATCTGGAAACCATGCTGGAAACTCTGCAGAAGCAGAATGCTCAGTGGGAAGAATCCACAGAAGCGGCAGAAGATGGTGATCAGGTAGTGATCGACTTTGAAGGCTTTGTTGATGGCGAAGCATTTGAAGGCGGTTCCGCGACCGGTTACAGCCTGACTCTGGGTTCCGGCTCTATGATTCCGGGCTTTGAAGATGGCCTGGTGGGTGCTAAAGCAGGCGAAGAGAAAACGCTGGACGTTACCTTCCCTGAGGATTACCACAAAGAAGAACTGAAATCGAAACCGGCTCAGTTCAAAGTGACTGTAACCACTGTTAAGAAGCCTCAGCTGCCCGAGCTGAATGAGGAATTCTTCAAATCATTCGGTGTCGAAACCAGTGATCTGGAAGAGTTTAAGACAGAAATCCGCAAGAATATGGACCGTGAACTGGCCCGTGCTCTGCGCAATCTGACCAAACAGCAGGTGATTAATGGTCTGGTCGCCGCGAATGAAGTGGAAGTACCGGCCAGTCTGATCGACCAGGAAATTGACCGTCTGCGTCAGCAGGCTGTGCAGCAGTTTGGCGGTGGTCAGCAACTGGATCCGAACCAGCTGCCGGCTGAGTTGTTTAAAGACCAGGCAGAAAAACGTGTCGTGATTGGTCTGCTGATGAACGCAGCGATCGAAGCCAATGAATTGACACCTTCGGCAGAAAAAGTCGAGCAGCTGATTGAAGAAGTGGCGGCGACGTATCAGGATCCTGATGAAGTCCGTAACTACTATGCCAACAACCCGCAGCAGAAGTCTCAGGTAGAGGCGCTGGCGCTGGAAGAGCAGGTGGTTGAGAAAGTACTGGCCGCGGCCAAGGTCAGCCAGTCCGAATCCAGCTATGAAGAAGTGATCCGCGAAGCGAATCAGCCTGCCTGATCACTCTCCGGAGTGACTGACACAGGGCCAGTTACTGGCTAAACTCAAGGACAGCCGCCAAAAGCGGCTGTTTTTGTTCACAAGTATAATCGCGTGAGGGAGTACTGAGTCTTATGTTTGACTCCATGAAGCAACAGTCACAAATCATCGAAGCCAGCGGTATGGTACCAATGGTGGTAGAACAGTCAGCCAGAGGCGAGCGGGCCTATGATATCTATTCCCGTCTGCTCAAAGAGCGCGTTATCTTTCTGGTTGGCCCGGTAGAGGATCACATGGCAAACCTGGTGGTTGCCCAGCTGTTGTTCCTGGAATCGGAAAATCCGGATAAAGATATCCACCTGTACATTAATTCACCGGGTGGCTCGGTATCTGCCGGTCTGTCGATCTACGACACCATGCAGTTTATTAAGCCTGATGTCAGCACCATGGTGATCGGTCAGGCCTGCAGTATGGGTGCTTTCCTGCTGGCAGCCGGCGCTGAAGGCAAACGCTTCAGTGTACCTAACTCCCGCATCATGATTCACCAGCCAAGCGGCGGTGCGCAGGGGCAGGCAACGGACATCCAGATTCACGCCAGAAACATTCAGGACACCAAAGAGCGCCTGAACCGTATCCTGTCGGAACACACTGGTCAGAGCCTGGAACGTGTCACAGCAGATACTGAACGTGATAACTTTATGGATCCGGATGCGGCACTGGAATACGGTCTGATTGATAAAGTATTGGCCAACCGTAACAGTTAATATGAATTACCTGTTCCAGGGGTTGAACTGGACGGGTTTAGGGTCCATGTTAAGGACTGTAGATACAGAAAAATGAGGCAGTCGAATGACCGACGATACCAAAGGCAAAGGCGACGACAGCGGTAAACTTCTTTACTGCTCTTTCTGCGGAAAGAGTCAGCATGAAGTACGTAAGCTGATCGCCGGCCCATCGGTTTTCATCTGTGACGAATGTGTTGATCTCTGCAACGACATTATTCGTGAGGAAGTACAGGAAGCTGAGAACAAA
>MDTG01073401.1_pt1 | contig 57064 bp, 54 predicted proteins | sample 811421 | NCBI WGS metagenome assembly MDTG01 (sample SAMN05326645, study PRJNA326480) | marine metagenome | isolation source: seawater | place: Pacific Ocean: South East | collected 2011
AGTTATACTTAACTCAGGTCAAATGGTTTGGCCAAACCTGAAAAACAAGGGGTCGGCAGTTCGATTCTGCCTCTGGCCACAAGGTTTTAAGTGCTACAGTTAAAAACTTTTTCAAATTTTACATTTATAGAATTATTTTTAATAAAAATTGGAAATTCATCTGCACCATCTCTTGTGTCAATCTCTATACAATAAGTTTTATAATCATTTAATTCAATTTGTTTAAAAAACTCACTATCGTCCCAAGATCTAATAATTATATCGGGCTTCAATTCATTAATAGAATATTCAAAGTTCCACTTATTATGTCCTGGAAAAAAATCGCTAAAATTATACTTACTATCAAAATCGTCTCGAACAGGTAGTCCTTTTGCAATATACCTATCCGACTTCCCAAGAAAATCAATAGTCGGTCTATTAATATAATAAGATAAATTTCCAGCCCAAAATAATCCAACAGAAGCTTCAGGCTCAGAAATTAAATTTATTTTATTGCCAACAACAACATTTAAATAGTCTGTACTTGTAATTTGAACCTCTTTTTTATACATGTACTCAAAATGTGAAGAGCTTAAAAAAATAGTAAATAGTATTGCTATTACATAATGAAAGCTAGTTTTAGTTTTTAATAAAATCATAAAAATAGACAAGCATAAAATATAAAGAATTACATGTTTACTAAATTTAAAATTTAAAGATTCAAATCCTAAAAGCTGGTTCACATTTAATTGTATTAAAAAAGTACTGCTTACTAAAAGTAACAATAAAAATATATTTATCACTTTATTTTTTTTCATAATTTCTGAAGGCATAAAGATTGGTACCGATGCAAATATTATTGGAATTATTGGGGTTATAAATCTGTTAGCAAATCCATATACTTCCCAAGCATCTCCACCAATATAAATGTTATAAAGTATAAGAAAGAAGCTTATTGAAAATACTGGAAACAGTTTGAAGCTTTCCTTGCTTGAAAATTTGTTAATGAATAAGGAAAAAACAAAAACTAATAGCGGTAATAAGTTAAATGAACTTAGAACACCTCTTGGTATTTTTTCAATTAGTGCAAAACCTCCAGTTTTTAAGTAATAAGTATTTGGAAGAAAGTCTCCATAGTAAAAATACTGGAATAAAAAAAGCGACAATATGGTGATGCCAACTAAAAAGTTATAAAGTAAAAAATAAAAAAATTCTTGAAAATTTTTTATTTTAAATACCAAAAAATAGCAGCTTATGCCAAATAAAATCACAATAAAATCAATACGAATCAAAACCCCAATAGAAAGAAGAGTATATATTTTTAGAATTTTAGATCGATCACTTTTTACAAAACTCGGGTCATACTTAACAATTTGATCAACTAAATAAATTAGCAGTAAGCTTATTATCCCAACCTCATATCCTCTTAAAGACCAAAAAAGTAATGGATATTGAAACAAAATTAATCCACCCAAGAAGTATGAAATTTTCTTATTTCCACTGCTAAACACAAGAGCTAGTGAAGTCACCCTTAAAGAGATTAATAATAGAAAAACGACATTCACTAGTGAAACAATTAAAGAGTTGACTGATGGGGTAAATTTAAATAAGTGGATAAAGGAGAGAAATATAGTGTAAAGAAAGTTTGTGTATCCTTGAACTTTTGAACTTCCATCATACCAAATTAATTCACCAGAATTAACAAACGTTTTTGCATAGCTCATTGAAATCATAATATCGTCAGACAATGTGAATATTCTTCCCTCACTGCTAACCACACTTGAAGTAAAGATGAAGTAAAAACAGATAATTGTTCCCGGTAAAAAGTAATAAAAGTATTTATTACTTAATTTTGTCACCTTCATAATTTGAATTATACTTGTCTGAAAAACAAGGGTCGGCAGTTCGATTCTATAGGGCCTTCAAAAAGCATCACTGGTTTCAATGAGGAACACAAACTTTCTTAATACCGTGACAGTGCAAAATAAAACCCCATTAAATTAAAAAACATTTGTTTAAAATATAATATAAACAAAATGAAAACAGTTTCTTTTAGATTTGATATCGACACATTAACTTGTATTAAAAGTGGAGTACCAAAACTTGTCGAGATTTCAAAAAAACATAATATTGAGTTCACTTTTTTTATTAATTTTGGGAAATCAATTAACAGAAAGGAAGTGCTGAGGAAAAATAATAAATCTCATAATAATGCCACTATAAAATTGTCAACATTAACAAAGCTAGGTCTTAAGAATTACATAATTACATTGTTGTTAAATCCAAAACTTAGAAAATATAAGAATAAAATAAATATTTTAGTAAATTCTAATAATGAAATTGGTCTTCATGGAGGTAAAAATCATGCAACATGGCAACTAAATGCTCACAAATTCAATTTGCAAAGAGTTGAACAAGAGATTGACTTTGGACTAAAAGAAGCAAAAAAATTAAATATTTCTTTATCAGGGTTTACATCTCCTGGGATGACATCTCCAGAATTAATTTGCCATGTACTAGAATCAAAAAAATTCAATTATATTTCGGATACATATTCATTTCAGGATGAAAGCACTGAGAATTCAAAAAAAGAAATATTAAAAAATTTTAAAAATATCAATGTAAATTTAGTAGGAAAAAATGGTGTTGGATATTTTGAATATTATCTTTCACAAGGGTTAGATTCTAAAGAAATAACAAATAATTTGTTAAATCATATTTTAAATTCCAAAGTGAATTCTTTTGTTATTTACGATCACCCTCTGATAATTAACTTCATAGAGGAAGAATTTGAAAACTTAATTAAAGAACTCAAGAAAAACAACATAAAATTTGTAAAAATGGGTAATTTAAAGTGAAAATTGCGTTCTTATGCTCTGACGATATTTCAAATAAATTATTTATACAAACTCTTAAGAAATATAATTTTGAAATATCAGTTTTTGTTGAAAATAATGATTCCAACAAAAAAAAATTAATTAAGAATAAATTAAAAAAACTTAATTTAGTTGAAAAGTTTTTATTCCCTTTGGATATTTTATTTTTAGTTTTTTATAAAAAAAGTATTAATAAGTATTTAAAGAAGAGCTTAGAACTAACTTCAGACTTGTTTATGGAAGAAAAAACTATTTTGACTAAAGACATAAATAGCTCTGAAGTTTATGAAAATATAAATAACTTTAGACCGGATGTAATTATTGTTAGAGGAACATCGATTATTAGAGATCCTTTAATAAACATTAAAGTAAAATATTTCTTAAATATACATGGCGGCATTGTTCCTAATTACAGAAATGTACATGGGCAATTTTGGTCCTATTACAATAAAGACTATTTAAATATGGGTTCGTCAATACTTCATTTAACAAAAGGTATAGACAATGGAAATGTAGCTTTAATGTCTAATCTTGATATATATCCAGAAAGTTTAAAAGACTTACATCTAAAAACTCTTATGCTATCAAATAAACTTACTGAAAAATTAATTGACAATTTGTTGATGGGAAAAGAGTTAAAGTCCATCGAACAAAACAAAGATATAAAACCATTTTATGGTCAAACACCAAAATTTTTTGATTTTATGAAATTATTTTTTTTAAAAATTAAAAACAATCTTATCTGATTACATTATTAAAAGATGTGTACAAAATTTTGACCAATTATCCTTTATAATTCTTTTATGAAGTCTAAATTGGACAGCTATCTCTATTTTATTTTTTTTATCTTTACTTTATTAATTTCATATTATCTTGGGGTTGCATTTTTTGACATAACAACCGGACTTGATTTCAACAAATATGTTGTGAATCTACAATTATTTAGCGGCAAGGATGTGGAGGTATACGACTCTAATGGATCCTTATATTTTTGGTCTATTGCTAATTTTTCTGGATTTAGAAATGATTTATATTCTTCAAGGGACTTAAGTACTTTAATTAACAATAAAATACAGTTTATAAACTTAATGTACTATCTTATCGGCCTGCTTGGTTTAGGTTTACTACTCAAAATTAAAAAAGTTAATCCGCTCCATATTTTACTAAGCTTTTCTATTCTGAATTTTTTTCCATCAGCATTTTATTTTAGGTTAACTATGAAGCCAGAAATTATGGCTTTTGCAATTTTGCCTTGGTTATTTATATTATTTACTTACTATTTTGAACAAAGCAATAATTTTAATACATATACATTAATTATTACTTTGTCATTTGCTTTAACGATAAAGGGATCAATTACTGGAATGGTCATACTGTCTTTGTTATTTTTGTATAGAAAAAAATTAATACGAATAAGAGATAACTTACTCTTACTAGTTGGAACATTTACACTTTCTTCATTATTACTATATTTCAACTTTGTAGTTACTGGAAAATTCCTATTCGGGAGGCCAAATGTTGTTGATGAATCACTTTTAAATAAATGGAACCATACTGCTGATTTAAGTTTTTTTACAAATGTAGATTTAAGAAATTTATACGAAAACCCACTTAAATATTTACACTCTGATAGTTTTATATCTATAACTTTACTTGATACTCTTTCAGATTATTTTACATTTTTTTGGAAACATAATGAAAATGGTAATTATTTTCAACATGATAAAATTCAATATACGGATAACTTTTTAATTCAAAATTTTTTACCGGACTATATTTCAATTATTTTTACACTTACTTTTTATATCCTTGTAGTTGTTTTGTATATTTATGGTATTAACAATAAAGAGTTTTTGCTATTGCCTTTTTGTGGAATATTAATTCTAATAATAAACTCATTAGGATTTCCAAATAAAAATTTTGATCCAACAACTGGTGATTTATTTAAAGTACATTATTATTCGTTTCTTATATCCATCTCATTTGTTTTTTTACTGACCTACTTTTATAAAAAATTTAACTATACCCAATATTTATCAATGTTGTTAATACCTATGTTTTTAATAACTATGGGTTTTCCAAAAAACCTTTCTGAGGAGAATTTAAACGGAGTTCTAAGCAAACTTGAATACACATCAATCTGTAGTTTTATTGATAATATTTATAATGCAGAATGCAAATAAAAAAATCTTTAATAATTTTTTATTCAGATATTTGCTTTGATAATATTACTGGGAATAGGTACATTGTGGAAATTATATATCTGTAGCTATCTTGTATTGCTATAAATTCTTCTACCAAAAAGATGTATACAAAGAAAACAATAAAAATATTAACAAAAAAAACATTTTCTTCAATATTTTCAAGTGATACAAACTTTTTTATTTTATTTTCAGATATTATGTACAAAAATATAATTAACAAAAAAACTATTGTTAATGTTTTATCAATAAAAAATTGCTGAAATATTTCTAAAAAATTTCCTGGACTCCAGATGGAACTGTTTCTTTGAGTGTTATTTGAAGATACATAATATTGCCACAAAAAGCCAATATTAAATAATTTTGAATTAATAAATGTGATTATAAAAGGAATCATTGAAATTAATAGAAAACTAGATTTTTTAATTTTTAATAATAAAAAAAATAAAACCACCAAAGAAACAACTGTTAGGAAGTTTTTTCCGTAAATATTAAAACTAAGAATTAAAATTAAATTAGCAGGAATTTTATTTTTATTTTTTGAGATTTCAAAAATAGTAGCACCAAAAATATATCCGCAAGGTCCTTCACCTAATAACGAATTAAAAAAAAGGTAGTTTATCCAGTTATTTGTAAAAAAGATACAAAGAAATACAATTGAAAAAAAAATTTTATTTCGATTTGCTGTTTTAATCTCCAATAGTAAGAGGAAAAATAGTAACAAAAATACATTTGAAACTGAAGCAAAGTAAGTAAATGAATTATCAATACTAACAATCGAAAATAATAAAGCTTTTACATAGGCTGCAAGAAGTCCGTATCCTTCTATTGATGAATTTTGTAATGCTTGGTAATAATTATTTTCGTATATATCAGAAGTAGCAGGCATCCATAACCTTGCTTCGTCAGATGTAAATAAATCTAGATGGTTTGGATTATATAATTGTTCAAATGTATACAAATTGACTGTAGCAAATAAACAAAGAATAACTAATTGTGTAAAAATACTTTCCCCACTTTTTATAGATTTATAAATTGAAATCAAAAGAAGTAAAGCACAGTAAATATAAACAAGATATTTAAATCTAATATCTTTTGTAAAAAGAAGAAAAATATTATCAAAAATAAAAATAGACATAAAGAAAAATGATATTGAATATGTGATTGTCTTAAATTTAAAAATAAATTTAATTTTTAATCCAATTAAATAAATTAGAAAGAAAATCAGAATTGTAAGTGGAAGGCTTTTTAAGAACAACAAAATAATTTCTAATTTAGTACTTTCACGATAAGTGAAAAGAAAATTTATGATTATTGGAGTAAGTGCAACCCAGGCAATTTTTAATTTTAAATTTTTAGAATTTAATTGTTTTAAAATATTTATTCCTATCTATTAATCAATAATAACAATTTTTAACCTCTAAAAAAATTTTTGGTATTTTGAAAGGTTTATTTTTTTAAATTCAATTTTATAGGTTTCATGCGCAGGCTTATTGAACTATTATTTATTTATGAATTTAACAGTTGTCGTTCCTTTCTACAATGAAGAAAAGTTTATAAAGGAATCAGTGTCTAAATTGGTTTCGGTAAACGTTGCACAATATATATATCTAGTAGACGATTTTTCAACTGACAACAGTCCAGTGATAGCAAAAGAATTAGCTGAACAGTTTGATAATGTTAAACTTTTTTCTAAAAATGTTAATGAAGGAAAGGGAAGCTGTCTCCGATTTATCCAAAGTGAAATTATTACAACACATGTTGTTATGCATGATGCTGATTTAGAACAAAATCCTTATGATCTTTTAAATATTTTTAATGCTGCAAAAGAAAATAAAAATAGTTTAATAATTGGCTCAAGGACACTTGGGCAAGGCAACAGAGTTAAGATGTATAAATATTTATCTTTTGCTAATCAAATACTATCTAAAATATTTAACCTACTTCATTTAACTAAAGTATCAGATATTTCTAGTGGTTATATCATGTACTCGATAGAGTTTTTAAACTCAGTAGACATAAAAGAAAGAGGCTTTGGTATTGAAGTTGAGCTGCTTTCAAAATTTATAAAATCAGATAAAAATATAATAGAAATTCCGATTGACTATTTAGGAAGAACTTACTCAGAAGGAAAAAAAATTAAGCTAATAGATGGAATTAATATTTTTTTTAAGATTATAAAATATCGTTTTTTTGATTAATATAAAAATTTCTGTACTCGTGAAGTTTTTCAAGAACATTTTATTTTAGTTTAGAACATATTACACCCTCTTGATGATGTATAAACATAAAGGTTATCTCTTATTATAAAAAAAAGGATAGTAGTTCGGTCCTGCTTCTAACCACCAATAAATTTTGATTCTTTATAATATCTTTATGGCAAGTAATAAAGAAAAATTAATTTTAAAGTTCTTAAGTGTTCTTCCCCAATTTTTATTTAAAAGAATTGTTAATAAATTAAATTTAGACAAACAAAATAAAAACATACAACCTAGTTTTAATGAAATTGTGTCAAGCCTTAAAAGTATAAACAAAAGCTTATTTGATGGAGATGGTGAATTGTTCGAGAAATATGTAGGTAAATCTAAAATATATGGAGAGTATGGGGTTGGAGTCTCGACTGTTTTTGCAAATAAGTACAAGAACAAGCATACCATTGCGGTAGATTCTGATAAAAATTGGATTCTTAATATTAAAAAAAATTTACTTAATAGCAAAAATTTAGAAATTACTCATATAGATTTAGGAAAATTAAAAAACTGGGGAACTCCAGAAGGATATGAATACAGGCATAACTTTACAAAGTACTTAAACGCAATATGGGTAAAAAGCTTAAAACCAGATTTGGTATTAGTGGACGGTAGATTTAGGGTAGCTTGTTTCCTTACAAGCTTGTTAAATGCAGACAAGGGTTCAATTATCATTTTTGACGACTATATATCGAGACCTGAATATCATATTGTAGAAATTTTTGAAAAACCTATTGAAACAAATAGTAGACAAGCTGCATTTAAAGTGTCTGGCAATTATGATTCAAAAGAGTTGAAGTTTTTAATAGAAAAGTTTGAATTTGTATTCTCCTAAACACTATTTACCCAAAAATTAAGTAATTGAGAGTTAGATATTGTATCTTACCAAAGGCCAGAAAGACTATAATATAAAAATGTTATTTAAAAAGATAAAATCCTTCATTCCTATTAAATATAAATCTCAAGTTAAAAATTATTTGAAATATCTAAAGACAAGATCCTTAAAAGAATTTGATTCAAAAGCTTCATATAAAGCCCATAATTCAGAGTACGAAGAAAAAAATTCATACCAGCGAGTTGTTGAAATACATAATTTAAAATCTCTTCACACTGAAATGAAAGATGGAATATGGAATAACTTGTATGACTCAGAAGAAAGCGTGGGATATTTTTTAGATGAAAACAAAAAAATAAAAAATTTAATTGATATAGGATCAGGCACTGGTTGGTTTGTAAATTATGTTGCTTTAAACTATTCAAATATTAATTCAATTTACGCAATTGAACCTTCTTCAGCAGCAATTAAAATATCTCAACAAATAAATGGAGAGAACTCAAAAATTAGTTATATAAATGGATTTTCCGATATAGAGTTAAGAAAATTACAGCGTGATAAATATATCGTAACTACTTTTGCTGTTTTTCAGCATCTCAACATACTATATACAAAAAAAGTATTAAAAGAGCTCGATAAAATATTAAAAAAAGATTCAACGCTATATTTATCTGAACCTATTGCAAATTCTAGATTTGACACCTTTAGACTTCACTATCCAAGAACAAAAAATTTTTGGAAAAGAAATCTTAAAAATTACGAAGTAAAATTTTATAATAAAAATTTAATTATTGCTAGGAAGAAATAAGTGTTCTGATGTATAGAAAAATTAAGAATTTTATTCCTACATACGTAAAATCAGAAATTAAGGTATATCTAAAAAAAATAAAAATTAGAATTCCAAAATTTGTTATAAATTTTATTAACTTAAATACCTCAACTAAAAAATTTAATGGTTTTAAATTTAAGTTCTATACTCAAGACTTACTTTCTGTAAATTCTATTGGAAAATCATTAGACTGGGAACCCCATATAATGAAATTTTCCGAGATTTATTTATCTGACAAAAAATCTTCAAATATTGTTGATGCTGGAGCTCACATTGGTTATCATACATTGAATTTTGCAAAACTTACTACAGGGACTGTTTACTCTTTTGAACCTCAACCCCAAAATTATAAATTACTAATGTATAACTTTAAAATAAATGAAATCACGAATATTTCCCCTTTCATGATCGGTTTGTCAGATGTAAAAAAGTATTACAAAATTCCAATTATTTCAAAAAGTTTAAAATTGGGAAATATGGGAGACTTTACCTTGAATAATTTAACTTCAAATCTTTATATAAAAATACTTTCAGACACTTTAGATAGCTTTAAATTCAAAGATATATCGCTCATTAAAATCGATGTACAAGGATGGGAAAAAAAGGTCTTAACTGGAGCTAAAGAAACCATTGAAAAATATAAACCAGTAATAATTATTGAACTTGAAAAGCACCAACTTGTTAAAACAAACACAACAGTTGAAAACCTATTAGAAACAATAAGGCAATTAAACTACAGTATATTTTACTTAGAGCATTCTTATCCTTCTGATCATATTTGTGTCCATGAAAGCGAGTTGAATAATTTTTCAGAAAAATTTAACAAACATATTTTTAAACATGAAAAAAATAATGCAATAAATGAAAATTTTAAATTAGGAATTAACAAAAAAATTGTAATGTAAGCTCTATGAATAATACAAACAGAAAAAAAAGCTTTTTATATCTTTTATATTCTCCAATATTTTTAAATTTTATTATAAATTTTTTTAAATCAGTTTCAATTGATAAAATTACAAGCATTAATTTCTACGACATATTCTCTACAATATTGTTATTTTCTTTTCTTGTTGTAATTGGTTTTTTAATAAAAGAACTTCTATCACTTCCATATATTTCAACTGGAATAGTTATATATTTTTTTAGCTTCTTTGTATTAGATAACTTAATCTTATTCTTTTATAACAAATTGAGTTTTTTTTATCTTTTTATTATTTCAAATATTATTTGGGTTTTTATTTTTGTCATATTTTCTTCAAGAAAACTTTTTTTACTTATTTCCTTTTTTTTGTATGGTCTTTTAAATTTCTTTAATAGCAGTAATTTAACGCATTTGACTATAAATAAAAATATTATTGGAGATGTAAAAGATATTCATTATCCACATGTTAAAAATATTTATGAATTCAGCTATTTTTATTCTATTAATAACCCGACCTTAGAAGGTTATCCTCAAATCAGTCCCTATATCCAATCCCTAATTAATACAATATCTATAAATTCTGAATCGTTTTACAATCTCTCTGCATCAATGAATTCTCTATTTTTATTGTTTATATTATTTTTCATTGAAATTGAAATATCAAAAGCTTCAAAATTCTGTCTAATTGCACTTTTTTCTTCATTGATTTTTAATAGTCAATGGCTTAAGTTTCTTTTTGTTGATTCTTTAATGACCGAAGGTATTTTGAGTTACTTATTTGTTGTTTTACTTTTTAGCAGCTTAAGTCAGGTTAATAATTTATCTAAAGCTAGTTATTTGGTATTTTTTACAACAGGACTTCTTTACTTAAGTAAACAATTTTTTAGCACACTTGCGTTGGTGTTAATTTTGTTACTTACTTTTAAAAAAGAAACAAGAAAGTATGCAATTACAGGTTTTATCGGTGTTTTATTAAAAGAAATAAGCAATATCACATTTTTTAGCAACATACAAAAAGACTATCACTTAAAAGAGGTTGATTTAATAGATACTTTTTTTGATTTGATTTTATTAAGAGATTTAAAAATAAACAATATCCAGACAATTTTACAGAACCTAACTGCTGATATTCCTATATTCATTCTATTTATGTACCTTTTTGCAATGACAATAATTTTTTTATATATATATAGATTTAAATATGAAAAAATAAATGTTGTTTTATTTATAATTTACTTAAATTTTTTACTCATTTTTATTCTTTATATTACTATTTGGAGCACTATGGAATTAGAGTCACCAATAAGATATATGTTGAATCTTTTACCTGTTGTTTTAATTCTACAGTTCAATATGATTGATATATTTAAGTCAGATATTTTTAACAAAGATTGAAACTAATTATAAAAAAATTAAAATTCAATACATTTAATAAATTTCATAATTTTTACTGCTTTTTTTGATTTGAAAATTACAATTAATTGAAGGATTAAATGAATAAATCTAATAAAAAATTTAAAATACTTTTATTCGTTAGAGAGGAATGTGAACAATCTCAAAAAGTAAGCAATTATTTCAATAATGAAAATTTTGAAGTAAATATATACTTCTCAAAAAAAATGGGTGAAAAGCTTCCTGAAGAAGTTTTTCATTTAAATCCAGATTTCCTTATCTCTTTTAGAAGTCTATTTATTATTCCAAAAAGATTGTTAGAAACTGTAAAATTATATTCTATAAATTTTCATCCAGGACCGCCTAAGTATCCAGGAAGTGGAAGTGTAAATCTCGCACTTTATAATGACGAACTTCATTTTGGAGTTACTGCACATTTAATTAATGAGCTTATAGATAATGGTGAAATAATTAAGACAATTAATTTTAACGTTGAAAAAAATGATAATGTAGAAAAATTATTGTCAAAAACACACTCTCATATGTTTAGTCTTTTTACAGATGTGTGTGAAAATCTTTTTTCGAAACCAGATAAATATATTGAAGATCAATTAAAAATCAATAACGATTTATTTTGGAATGGTAAGGCAAATAGAATATCAAAAGTAGATGAATTACAGAAATTAGACGCTACCATCTCAAATCAAGAACTAAAAAGACGTTTAAGATCTATACATACTAAAGAGTTTCCACTTTACACAGAAATAAATAATCATAAGTTTATCATTGAAGACTAAAATTTATTCCCACTAGTAATATTAGATTAATGTTTATTAGTATCTACAATAATGAAAATTAATATTGAAGTCTCAATAGGAGAGTTGATTGATAAATTAAGTATTCTCGAAATTAAACTTGAAAAAATAGATGACAAAGAAAAAATATTAAATATAGAAAAAGAATATAAATTATTAAAAATCGAGTATGAAAAAATAGCAAAAACACATAGCGACATTACTAATTACTTTGAAAAGATTAAGATAATTAACTTAGAAATTTGGACTATGGAGGAGGACATAAGGCATCTTATTAAATTAGAAAAGTTTGGGAGTGATTATATTGACATAGCAAGAAAAATTCAAAGGAAAAACGACCATAGGTTTGAAGTAAAAAATGATATTAATAAAGTTTTCAATTCAAATTTGCTTGAGCAAAAATCATATCCAAAATATTAAAAATTAGTCACTTTTATTAATAAACCACACACTTTATTCACGTTATTTTATTTTATAATTATTCTCTAAAAGTTATTAAAATAGAAAAGATTTGGAGGATGTAGAAATTTAGTCTGCTTAAAAATTTGTGACAAAAAATGTATTTAAATATCCAATTTATAGTCCTTACTTTACGGGAAATGAAAAGAAGTATGTTCAAGAATGTTTTGATGAAGGATGGATATCTTCAATTGGAAAATATGTAGAAAAATTTGAGTCAAGTTTTTCAAATTATTTAGGAGTTAAATATTCGATTTCCTCAACAAGCGGAACAAGTTCCCTACACCTAGCTTTATTAGCTTTAGATATAAAAGAAGGAGATGAAGTTTTACTTCCCTCATTGACTTTTGTTGCAACAGCAAATGTGATTGCGTATTGCGGAGCTACACCAGTTTTTGTAGATTCTTATATGGATACTTTTCTTATGGATGTAGAAGACTTAAAGAAGAAAATAACAAAAAAAACAAAAGTAGTTATAGCAGCAAATTTATATGGTAACTCATGTAACTTGAATGAAATTCAAAATATTTGCAATGAAAATGAAATTTATCTAATCGAAGACAACGCTGAGTCACTAGGAACAACTTTTGAAGATAAACTTCTAGGAAATTTTGGAGATATTTCATGCTTTAGTTTTTATGGAAACAAAACAATTACGACCGGTGAGGGAGGTATGGTAAGTACTAATAATTTTGAATTAGCAGAAAAAATTAAACTGTATAAAGAGCAGGGTTTTGTTAAAAATGCAAGCGAATATTACACGCATAGTGTTATTGGCTATAACTACAGAATGACAAACATAGCTGCTGCAATAGGGTTTGCACAGTTGGAGTCAATCGATAATATTATAAAGAAAAAAAGACTTGTTGCTAAAAATTACGTTGATCAACTTAGTTCTATCTCCCAAATATCTTTTCAGCATGTAATTCCTGAGGTGAAAAGTTCGTACTGGTTATTCAATATAGTTTGTAGAAGTAAAGTTGAAAGAGATAATTTAGCTTTAAGTTTAAAAGAAAAAAGTATCGACTCTCGACCGTTATTTGTACCTTTAAATGAATTAAATATTTATAAGAACCAAAAGGGAAAAACTCCAAACTCAAAAAAAATAAGTCAATTAGGATTGAGCCTACCTAGCTACCCTGACCTTAACGAACAAGACATTAAGTATATAGCAAAAGAAATAAAAAGTTTTTTCCAAATGTAGCAAAAGAAACTATATTTAAAAAATAATTTACAATTGATGTGTGAGTATTAAATAAAAAATGAATGTAAATTTTAAAAAAAAGGTTTCTGAAATTCCCCATGATAAGTTTATTACTGGTAGTAATTTTGCAAATTTTTCTGATGTTGTTTATTCAGAAGCAACTGATTCAAAGGGGCTAAATAAGTTAGACAGCAATAACATTCAAACATGTGTACAGGTAGATAAAGATATTTTCATATACAGTATTAAAGAATTTTCACTAATGGAAAATCAAGTTATTTTTTGTAAAACAGATTATTTGCTAGATTTATTTTCAAAACTTAAAAATGTAAAATTAAAAAATATTAAATTGATTACACATCAAGCAGCAACTCCATCGATTGATAAAAAATTATTAAAAATGAAACCAGAATGTATTTCGGAATGGTATTCCATAAATGTTGGATATATTAATGATAGATTAATTCCGATTCCACTAGGATTAGGAAATTATTTTTCTAATGTAGGTATTCAGCCTTCTCATTTTAAAAATATTAAAGACAATGAAATCTCAGAAAGAATTAAAAAGATTTATTGTAATTTCAACACCAGTACCAATATTTTACGTAAAGAATATAAAAATTTTGCAGAAAAAAACTCAAAAATATTTGAAGTAAGCTCTAATAGGGTTGGTAGGAATCATTTTTTAAATAATATTTTAAAATACAAGTTTGTTTTATCTCCTCCTGGAGTTGGAATGGATACACATAGATTTTGGGAAGCACTGTATTCAGGGTGTTTACCAGTAGCAAAGAAAAACTATATTTATGATAAATATTTTTCAGACAGCTACTTGCCATTTACAAATATTGAAGAGTTAAAAGGTACAAAAAAACTTGATTTGGAATTTAATGAAAAAATATTAGATAAATTAAATTTAAATTACTGGGAAGACATGATTCGAAAAAAAACTATCGTTTCTGATAGATCAGTTTATATAAAAACTGGTGAGATAGAATTTATAAAAAATCGAGAACAACTTAGAAAAATATATATCAGATATAAAATCTTACATTCTGATTTTAAAGTTAAAGTAAAAATATTAGATTTATACAAATCTATAGTGAGCTTTAACGACAAACTCTTTGAAAAGTACTGGCATTGATTTGCTTTTAATACACTATTTTACATTTTCATCATAATTTTTAAGCTAGAGTAGACACTAAATGATTTTAATAATGAAAAAAATGCTGAAAGAAACAAGAGTTTTTCCATATCTTATAAAATTAAGAAATATTTTTAGAGTTATTTACAGCACAAAATCTAGAAATCGATTTTTGTGGAACCTCAACTCTGGAGACTCAAAGTTGTCACTGAATTATCCTCTAAACAGTGACTCCATTGCTCTTGTTGTCGGCGCTTTTGAGGGAAATTATTTAAATAAACTGAATAACAAATTTAAATGTAAAATTTACGCGTTTGAACCAGTTTTAGAATTTTATAATAAGCTGGAAGAAAAATTCACACATTTAGATAACATTGTCCTAATTAATAAAGGGTTGGGAGAAAAAACAGAAACAGTAAGTTTAAATATTGATAACGAAAGCTCTTCATTATTCAACAGTTCTGAAAAAAAACAACTAGTTAAAATGATTTCAATATCTGATTTTTTGAGTAAATATAATTTAAAGAATATTGATTTTATATATATGAATATTGAAGGTGGAGAATATGCTATTTTAACTGAGCTAATAAACAAGAAAAAAATTAGACATATCAATTATTTACAAATACAGTTCCATAAGATTTCAAAAAATTCTATAAAAGAGAGAAGTCTTATCAGGAAAGAATTGAAAAAAACACATAAAAATATTTTTAATTTTCCCTTTGTATGGGAAAGGTGGGATATAATTTAAAAAGTTTTTAGCTAAAATAAATAATTTACAAAATAACTTCAAGTCCCTAAATCCAAAATTTTATAACAGATATTAAAAGTATTTTGTATTTTTAAACTGATTAAATTTTGTTAACTTTTATTTATAGTTATTTAAAATTAGATTAAAAGAATAAAGTGTAAATTTACATAGGATAAATTTGAAAACAATATTATTAACTCCAACAAAAAATGAGGATTGGATTTTAGCAAAGACATTACCAATATTTTCTAATATTGCTGATGAAATCATAGTTTCTGATCAAAATTCTGAAGACAACACATTGAGTATTTTAAATCAATTTAAAAAAATTAAAATTATTACAAATCATAGAAAGTATCATTCAAATGAAGTTCGCTGGGAACTTTTAGAAGAGGCAAGAAAACTGTATGGGTCAAATAATTTAATTATTTGTCTTGATGCTGATGAATACATTCCATCGCATCTATTTTTTAAAAATAAAAAAAATATTATTAAGAATAAACCAGGTACAGCTTTTCAGAGCCCATGGGTGCAGTTATGGCGGTCTGTAAGTAAATATAGAAGTGATACAGGAGTTTGGAACCCTAAAACAAACTTTAAGCCTTTCATGTTTTTAGATAATGGTATTTCAAGCTACTTAGATGAGGTTATTATCAACGATCATACTTCTAGAATACCTACTAAAAATATATTGAACATAAAAACTATCAACATACCAGTAATTCATTTACAATTTGCAAATTGGGAAAGAGCTCAAATCAAACAGATTTGGTATATGTGTTCAGAACTAATGAGGGGTTCTAGCGCGACAGAGATTAATAATAAATATATTAATTCAATAAAAGAAGACGGATTAAAGTTAACTAAAGTAAAAAAAGCGTGGATAAAAGATTTGAATAGTGATTTAAGCTTTAAAACTTATGATAATGATGAATTATGGTACCTTAAAGAAATAGAGAATATGTTCAAAACTAAATCTCCTCTATTTTTTAAAAATCTAAATATATGGCAAAACAAAAATGTTATCAAAATAAAACTTAATTTAGATTTACAAGAATAAGTTACAGGTAGTCTGATATTTTTTTTAGAAATTTACTAATCAATGTTGTTTTATTATTAAAGTAAAATTTTTTACTTTGGAAATATATAATTTTTTTAATGTTTATAGGATATAAAGTATAAAACTTTACTCTTTGCCAATAGTTATAAGGTCCATCTCTAACTGTAAGTATAGGAAAATCGTATTGTTCCTCTGGATTAGTATAGAAAAATGTTTCGTCTTTTAAGAAAAAACAGCCATTTAATTTACTCATTACACTCATAATACTTTGGTCATGCCTACAGTCTTTAAAATACTCTTCTTGAAACTCTTTGTAATGATTAGTTATTAATTTATTATCATTATCAACAATACGTTGAAAGTCTTCAAAAAATTGAATAGTAGATTTATTTTTTTTTACCATAAAAACACCTCCCATGAATTGCGGTGTTTCAGTTATTTTTTTGTTGTTTTGAACATTAAAAACATTAAATACTTCTTTAGTTGTCCAATTTTTTTCAATTAATATTTGCATTTGAAACAAAAAAATTGATTCTTTTGAAGCTTTAAAGAGTTCTATATATTCTTTAAATCTATCTAATCCTTTAACATTTAGTGTCGAACCAGAATCAACATATATAAGGACATCACCATCTTTCATTAATTTAAATGTTTCTAAAACTATACAAGACTTCCATATCCAAAATCCGTCCCCCTGTTTATTTTTTAATATGTTTTTAAATCTCGTTTGAAATTCAATTGGTAGATTATTTTTTTTGTAAATTATTACTTTTTTAAATAAATTAAATTTCTTTGCTTGATATTTTATTCGTCTTCTTTGTACAGAGTATTCACGACTTCCATAGCTAATAAAATATAAATCAGGATTTACCTTTTCTTTTATCAATTTTGAATTATTAATCATACTCCACTATTTGCCAATTTTTGAACCAAGATATTTGATTTTCTAAATCTTTATTTTTATTAATATTATGCAAAAATAATTTTCCATTGGTTTCGACTCTATCTGCTAGGCAAAATATACTAGAGTTAACCAAGTGAATTTCTTTAGCTTTTTTAAGCACCTTAAGATAATAAAATATATTTTTATATATATCCGTTGCCATCTCAATTTTTAAAAAAGATAATTTATTTTCTAGTTTTAGGTTTTCAATTTCATAATTTGACATACTTGATTCAAGATGAGTTAATGAATAATTGTTCTCTGCATTGTATATTTTTTTAAGTCGACTTTCGTATTCATTATTTTTATCAGAATCGTAAGGGGGGTTAAATAATTCAAAAGACAAATCAAATGGAAGACCTAATTGATCATAAAACGATTTTGGTATCGGCATTGATAATTTTTCATGTCCAATTCTTAAAATTTCGATGTTGTTGTTCTTGGAATAATTTTCAATTTGTACGTATTCGTAATTAGACTGTAAATCAAAATCTTTAGAAGTTAATTTATTATTAAAATTTGAATATTTTTCGCCAATCTCTAAAAATTCAACTTTAGGATTGTCTTTGTAAAGGTATCTTATCATTTTTGAATAATTTGGTTTAAGTGGAACAATTACTTTGTCGAAAATACTACATAAATAATTTACTATTCCATTGCAGTTTATATAATCTCCTAAACCTAGGTGATGATGGATAATTAAATTTTTATTTTTTATATCATCAATGGAGTATTTAATTAAATTATTTTTTTTAAATAAAAATATCACAACAACTCAATATTCTCTAAAAAATAGAAACTCATAAGTTTTTAGTCCAAAATATACTCATATTCTTCATGATATACAAAATAAATAAAAACTTGGATGGATACATTTTTTATAAACAATTTTATCAATACTACTAATAATTTAAGTAAAATTATCGTAAGTTAATTAATATTATCTATAGTATGTCAAAAAAAAATTTTGAAAATTGGTGGTCTGAAAATCTCTTTGGTGAGAAAACAGAATATATGCATTTAGGAAATACGATAAAAATGCCTAGCATCGATGAATTTTCTGAAACATGGATGGGCTCTATTAATCAAAAAGACAGAATAAAAGTTAGGAAAAATTTTAAAAAATATAAAACACTCCTTGATGTAGGATGTGGTGGCTCTCCAGAGTATTATGGTATTAAAAAGTATAAAAACTTAACCTATACTGGAATTGATATTACACCTGAAATGGTTCAATTTAATAAAGAAAAAGGCATCAACTGCATAGAAGGCTCAGCAAACAATATTCCTTTTGAAGATTCAACATTTGACGTAGTTCATACAAGACATGTTTTAGAGCATATGGAAAATTTCATTAAACCAATCGATGAAATGATTAGAGTATCAAGAAAATTAGTTTTGATATCTTTTTTTATTGAATTATTAGAGCATGGTGAATCTAAATATTCGCTCGATAATGAAGGTACAGAATATGAAATATTTCATAATCAGTACAGTAAAGATGATATAAACAGGGTTTTGAATAAAAATCAAAAAGTAAAAAAATTTAAATATTCCACATTACCTGATCCTTCAAAGACACTTTTAAAAATATTATTAAATTAGATTAATTTTATTAATTATGATAAAACTTGCATTTATAAAGTATGGAGGGCTAGCTTCTGGTGGAACAGAAATACATCTACAAACTTTAGCTGCTAATTTACCTAAAAATTTATTTTCAATTGATTACTATTATTGCGATTCTACAAAATACATTGGTTCTGATTGGATTCATCCCGATACTGATCCATTTAGAGAAAAGTACTTAAGGAACAATAATATCAATTTAATTAAATTTAATGTTGAAGCTAAAGACATTACTCAAAAGCACCATCCATGGGTAAATACAAATTTTTGGGATTTGTTTAATGAGGATAATTATGATGTTATTATTTCAGCAAGAGCAGGGCACCCAGAATATCCATTTACAGAAATAATAAAAAAACCTTTAATATTTTTTGTCACGTTGAATGCTGGAGTTGATAATCAAAAAAATATTTATAAGAATGTATTAATTTCAAATTGGCAGGCACGTCAATGGTTAAAAATGGGAGGAGATAAAAGCAGATACGTAGTTCTTCCATTATTGAGAGAAATAGAAATTAAAAATATACATAATAATAAAAATAAAGAAATTTTTTCATATGGATTTCACCAACGTGATAATGACCAAATATTTTCTGAAGTACCATTAAAAGCTTATAGACGGGTTATGTCTGAAAAAACTATTTTTAAGATTTTGGGAGGATCTAAACTTTACTCCAAACAAGCAAAAGAATTAAATCTTGTTAACTTTGAACAATTTGAACATACAGGCGATGAGAAAAAAATACATGAATTCCTTTCTTCGCTGGATGTGTTTGCACATGGTAGGAATGACGGAGAAACCTTTGGGCTTGTATTTACAGAAGCAATGATTTACGGTTTACCTTTATTAAGTCATAAATCTCATAACAATGCCCAAGTAGAAGTTGTTGGTGATGCTGGAAAAGTCTTTCACAGGAAAAATATATTAGGTTATGCATATGAAATGAATAAATTAAAAAATAATAGAAAATATTACAATAAAATTTCTAAAATTTCGAGCAATAGGTATTTCGAGAATTATTCATTTGAAAAAAATATTGAATCTAATATAAGACTAATTGAAGATGCCGCAAAACAATTTTTATAGTTTGAATGAGAATTTAAGAAATCGATTAGAAAAAATTAATACTGTATATTATAGAAATAGCAAAAAATTTTTAAATAAATCATATTACAGGAATCAAATATGCCAAAGGTAAGTGCATTAACTTCAATTTATAGTTCAGAAAAATATTTAGATGGATATATTAAGAATGTAAAGAAACAAAATTTTACAGATTTTGATGTACATATTGACTTAAACAAACCATCGGAATTTGAGCATATAAAATTAACTAATTTTTCAAAAAGCTATGAAAAAGTCAACTTGACTATTAGTGAATCATTAAAAAGTATGAGTGCATCTTGGAACAATTGTATATTAAATTCAGATAGTGAATACATTTGTTTATGGAATGTCGACGACAAGCGTACAAAAAACTCTTTAAGAATAATGTCAGAAGCCTTAGATAATAACAATGAAGTAGATATAATTTACGGTCATTATTACAAAACAAGAAATTATAAAAATATTTATGGAAAATTAGTAGATATGTCTAAAAGTACCCATTTATTAAAAGTTGGTATGATTTTAGGACCTTTCTTTATGTTCAGAAGAAAACTAATTGAAAAATCAGGTTATTTTGATGAACAGTTATTTTCTGGAGCAGATTATGACTTTGCAATGAGAATTTTATCTCATGGAAAGGCAATGTATTTAAAAAAAAATTTAGGTTACTTTTTGGATGAAGGACTTGGAGCAAGCACAAGACCTGATTCAAAACAGGCAGTTGAGAGGACGTTAGTTGAACTACGTTACGGCATAAGGGTACTGGACACTTCCCTTGTAGAAAGAGCTATGACGGAATATGATGTTCAGAATATCGTAGTAAATAATCAGAAATTTTTAGCAAAAAATTTTATAACCTAGAAAAATGATAAATATATTTTATGAACCTGACTACGCAAAAAGAAAGAAAGAAATATTTACATTTAAAATTACTAATTCAGTGTTACTTAATAAATTAATTGATGTAGCGTACCTTTTTAATTTCCACATACCTGAAGCTTTTATTACTAATGGCCCTCATAAACTAATGAATCATGTTGTAAAAAATCTAAGTAAAAATTCAAAAGCATCATTTAATAAAATTAAATATGATAATAATTTTATTCTTCAATTTGATAATTTTGGTGAGGATAAGCTGAAAGAGATTATTAATCAAAAAAATAGTAATACTAAAGTTTTAATTGGTCCTTTATATACTGTAGAGCATTTAAAACAACTTTTTCAATATGTATCAAAATATGATTTCATAAAAGTCGTTAGTTGTTCAATTTACGCTAAAGATGCATTAATAAATGATTTGAACCTAGGTTTTTCAGAGGAAAATATTGTGGTGATGCCAATAGGGATAAAACCTATGAATTCTTTATTAAAGGAAAGAAAAGAATTAAGAAATAATAGATGCTTAATATATTTTAAAAATCGAAGCTTGGATGATCTTAATTTAATTTTAGAATTTTTAAAATCGAAAGGTATCAAATACGACATTATTGAATATGGAAGCTATAGCAACAATCAATTAAAAAAACTTTCTAAGAGAAATCATTATGGAATCTTATTAGCCTCAACTGAATCACAAGGTTTTGCAATACAAGAAATTATGTCTAATAACTTACCAATGATTGTATGGGATAAAAATTTTGGAGAATTTGAGGGAAGAAAAATAAGAGGCACATCAGTAACAGTTTGGGATAATAATTGTGGATTAATTGTTAATACATTTGATGAATTTAGCAGAAAGTTCAATAGTTTTATAAAGAACCTAGATAGCTATAATCCAAAAAATGTTGTTATAAAAAACTTAACTTATGAGGTCTTCTTAAATAATTTAAATAAACAATTTTTAAATTTCTGAAAGTTTTAATTGCTTTATTTAAACTATAATTTTTTAATATGAGTCAAGATTTTAATATTGCAACACTTATAGTTTCATCAAACACATATCCAGCAACAAGAAACAGTAGAATCCAAAAAAAGATATTTTTTGAACAATCTTTAGATGAAGATTTAACTTTTTGGTATCGAGGACATGCTGGCAAAAAGTTAACCAAAAGATATGAGCTTATAGGCAATGAATTAATAATTGATACGGACGATAGCTCTTTAAATATGGGTTTAAAAACCTTGCTTGCTTTCGAGTGGTTACTGAAGAATAGAGATTTTGATTATATTGTAAGACCTACTCCTAGTTCATATATAAACTTTAAAAACTTAAAAAATTTTATTAATAACAATTTAGTAAATGAGCAGTATGTTTATTGTGGAAAAGTTCAAACTACAAATGATAAAAAGGGAAATAAAATTAATTTTATAAGTGGTTCAACTTTTATTTTGAATAAAAATAGTGTTAAAAAGATAGTTGAAAATAAAGAAAAATGGGATCATTCATATTGGGACGATGTCGCTCTTTCACTTTTGATGTCTAATTTAAATATTAAATACCAAGTTGGTAAACGATACGATATAGAAGGAAACCCCTTTCTAAAAGATATACCCACAACTCATTATCAATATCGGTGTAGAGCTGATAATCACTATAGCTATCCACGGTTTTTAGAAGCCAACACTTTAAGTACCGTCCACAATATCACATATAAAAATAAGATAAATTATTTTAAAAAAAATATTTTAAATCTGTATTATCGAATTTCAAAGTTTTTTTATATTTATCAATTTGGCTGGAGATTATTTCTAATCTTAAGGAAGTTCTTAAAAACAGTTATTCCTGAAAAATTATACAAAGTATTTAAAAAGATGTTTCAAAAAAACATTGATAATTTCAAACATGTAAGATTCAAGTACTAACTAATGAAACAATATGCCATAGTCGATTTAAAAGGAGGTCTTGGAAATCAAATTTTTCAGATTGCATACGCTTTACATTTACAATCATTAGGCATTAAAGCTGTTGTTGACACTCATTTTTTTTCTTCGAATATGCAATTTCCTAGAAAACTAGAATTAAAACCCTCTGAATTCGGTATAAAAAATATTAATTTTAAAAATACTAGGGTTTTTGATAAATTTGGAGTTTTGTTTGCAGAATCTGATACTTTTAACATGAGTCAATTAAGAAAATTTAATAGATTTGTAGGATATTACCAAGATTTTAAGATACTAGAATATTCAAAACATATTTTTCAAAACTATTTAGAGATTGGTGATAATTTTAAAGACAAAAATAGAGTTGCAATTCATATACGAAAAGGAGACTATATTGAATTACAGCAAAATTTATCTGACAAATATTATAAAGATGCAATTAATGAATTTTTAAAATATAATCCAAATTCTATTTTTGACATATATACAGACGAAGACAAATTAGATTTAAATTCTGAAGTTTTTATAAATGTTGACAAAGTGTACACATCCAAAATGAACAGTAATTCTATTGAAGTAATGAAAAAAATAAGCGAGTACAGTAATTATATTATTGCAAATAGCTCGTTTTCAGCTTTGGCAGCGTATTTTTCTACAAGCAAAGAGAAAAAAGTAATTTATCCTAGTCCATGGTGGAGAAAATCTAGCATAAGAATTAAAAGTATTCCCGATAACTGGATATCAATACCTAACATTTTTTAGTGTGATAAATAATTTTTGAAAAATTATTATTGACAAAATCAAATATAAATAAAAAGAAAATTTACTCAAAGCAAGGATAGCTAAATTTAAAATACTTTCCTCAAAACCCCACCCTATTGAGTAATAAGTTATTGAGACAATGTTTAATAATATTAAATAAAATCGGAAAAAATTATTATTTGAAATTTTATAAATTAAAAAAATAACAATTGAATTAAAAATAAATTTATAGCCCCAATTCTGATATAAATTTATAAAAAAACAAAAAGGCATCAATACTATAAGCTTGTTAATTATTTCAGTTTTAGAAGTATTTAGTATTTTATGGAAACTGTACAATTTATTTCTAAATAAAATTAAAAATCCAATTAATAGGAAGATAATTACCAATGCTTCATCAAAACCAATATATTGGGTTACTATTTTATAATCATGAATTACTCCAAAAGTTCTTGTAAAGCTAATAGGTTCAGGAAGTAATGAACTATTCAAAAAATAATGTGCAAATAAAATTACAATGTTAAAAATCATAAAGGCAGTTTCAACAACAGCTTTTTTATATTCTTTATACAATAGTGATTTAGTTATTAAACCAATAAAAAGAAATACAGTGTATGACTTAATTAATGTAATAAATGTGATCAAAAATAACTCTAAAAGATAATTAATTTTGAAATTTTTACTTATCAATAAAACAATAAATAAAAGTACATAAATATCGCTGTTTAATGAAAAAAACAAAAAATGAAATCCTGGAGAAATTAATATAGCCGTTTTAAGTAAAAGATTATCTTTAGATAAAAATATGAAAAATATAGAAATTATAAAAAATATAATTGCTGAAATTAATGTTGTATTCCAAATATTTAAATTGCCAAAATTTAAAAATTCTGTCAAAGGTCCGTAACCAATCGTTTCCGGGCAAACTAAAATCTCATCTAAAAATCTATAATTGTATTTAACTTTATATGAATTGCATTTGATATAGTGTAAAAAATTTTGCATATCCCAAAATATTGATGATTTTGGATTAATACTAAATGTACTGAAAAAGTAAAAAAAGTAGTAATTTATAGGAATTGCTCTAATTAAATAAGCTTCAACTTTATGATTTTTTTGCTTGTTCCAAACTTCTAAAACTGAAAATATTAAAAAAGACAGCATAAAAATTAAATAATTTGTATAAATTAATAGATTTACAATAAGGAGTAATATAACCCGGATTCTTGTTGTGTTAATAGTTTCAAACATAATATTAATTTTAAATACATTTAATTAATTGATATTTTTAATTACCATTAATTAAACAAGTTAATTATATGACTTATAATATGAAAAAATTAAATCCATGGAACAATATACCTAAATCGAATAATTCAACTCTTTTAAAAATTGATAAAAATTTAAAAATAGAATTTGATTCAAACACAACTTTTTTAGCCAGGGGAGAAGGAAGAAGCTATGGAGATGTTTGCCTAAATAACAATGGAACTTTAATTGACACAAACAATCTAAAAAAAATTCTATATTTTGATGAACTCAAAGGTGTTGTTGAATGTGAAGCCGGCATAACTATAAAAGAATTATTAGAATACCTCATACCAAAAGGCTGGTTTCTTCCGGTAGTTCCCGGTACAAGCTATGTTACGCTAGGTGGAGCTATTGCAAACGATATTCATGGAAAAAATCACCATAAGTCAGGCTCATTTGGAAACTTTGTAGAAAGTTTAAATTTATTATCTTCAGAAGATAAGGTATATTTGTGCAGTCCTGATAAAAATCAAGAAAAGTTCTCAGCAACTATTGGCGGACTTGGACTAACAGGGCTGATTCTTAGTGCAAAAATCCAACTAATAAAAATTGAAAATGACTTAATAGATTCAAAATCGATAAAATTTAATTCATTAGATGAATTTTTTGAACTCAACGAACAATTAGAAAATAATAATGAATATACCGTTAGCTGGATCGATATAAATTTAAAAACCAAAAATTTAAGGGGAATATTTCATGTTGGGAATCATTCAAAAAATATTAAAAACTATAAATTTAAAAATAAAAAAATCTTTTCTTTCACCCTACCTTTAGTGCAAAGATTTTCATTAGTAAATAACATAACTATTAATCTTTTAAATAATTTTTATTTTTGGGCTAATAAAAACGATGCAGTTAAAAAACAGTACTACAGGAGCTTTTTTTTCCCACTCGACTTTATTAAGAATTGGAACAAAGCATACGGGAAAAAAGGTTTTTACCAATATCAATTTGTTGTCCCAGACGAGAATTCAAAAACTGTTTTATATGAAGTAATTGATTTAGTTTCCTATTACAAACAAAGACCAGTTTTAAGCGTTTTAAAAACATTTGGTAAAATTGAATCTAAAGGTCTTATGTCTTTCCCACTATCTGGATTAACACTTGCAATGGATTTTCAGAATAAAGGTAGCAAAACTCTTGAAATGCTTAATGAGTTAGACAAAATAGTTAGAAAAAATAATGGAAGGATTTACATTGCAAAAGATTGCAGAATGGGAAAAGATAGTTTTAAAAGTTTTTATAGTAATTTTGTAGAATTTTCAAAGTTTATAGATCCAAATTTTAGTTCAACATTCTTAAAGAGGGTTTCTTAATCTATTTATTTTTTTTTGTTAAAGCCTTTGAAATTATTGTTTTGTCAACTTTGTCATACCAATAGAAGTAAGATAATTTTCCATCAACATAATCAACAAGTTCAGTATATTTTGGATTTACATATTTAAAATATAAATTAAGTATTCCCTGCTCATTAGTAATTGAAATGGGAAACCTGTTGACTAGCTCTACAATGTCTTTAAAAGTATTTTCTTCAATAATTTTTGTATCAAAGTACAAAATACCAGTTTGAAAATAATTAACTGTATTTAAATCAAAAACTATTTTTAATTCATGAAATATTTCATGTGTTGTATCGAACTGCGATTTTAGTTTCCACTTATAATCCGGATATCCATCAGCTCTAGCAAGGATTTCATTTTTAGGTAATATTTTTAGAATAGGATTAATATCTTCATGAATTGTCATATTGATATCTAAATAAAAAACATAATCCCATTTTTTGATCTTTTCATTAAAGAGATATAGTTTGTGCCATTGAAAGTTTTTAGTTAAGTGTCTATTTGGTTGTGATTTTAAATTAGCTAATATTTCCTCAGATTTATTATTAAATTTTATTTTTTTGAACTTATACAAATAAACATTATTTGATCTTCTTAAGTTCTTTATAAAAAATTTAAGTAATAAGATATTTGTAATAACTAAAATATCACCTGAATAATTACCAATATCTCTTATTTGATTGTAAATTCGATTAAAATTTTTATAAAGATATTTGAAATCAGCAACAACACATAAAGCAATATTTTCCTTACTATTCATACAATCAAAACTTTAGTAGAATTTTCAATTTTGTAGATAATTATGTACCTCTATTAAATATTTACAAATATAATCAACATAGTGAAAAAAATAAAAAAAGTTATAGACGACATACTTTATGTATCTCGTGTGACACAAACTAAAAATAAAAAAATATTAATTTCTTCGTCAATTATTCTATCACAACTAACAGCAGGAACAGACCTCATGTTAATTGGAGTATTCGCGGCTATTATTGCAGATCAGTTTACAAATATTCAATATTTGAATGTGATATTAAATTTTTTCATAGAAAACAGGTTTTTGATCGTTTTAATAATTTTATTTCGATATTTTATTAACTATTTACAATTCATTATTTTAAAAAAAATAGAAATCGATGTTACGGTAAATCTGAAAAAATACATGTTCAGCAAAATTCTTGAACAAAAAAATTACTCTAGATCTGATACTTATTACTATTTAAATACATTGTCTACACACATTTCATTTTTTTATTCAAATTTTGCACAATTTTTAAATAGTTCATTACAGTCGGTTGCTTATATTACTTACCTACTCATAGCAGACACAACTTTAGTTACTTATTTTGGAGTTGGTGTTTTAATACTCTCATTTCCTATATTTAAATTAATTTCAGCGGCAAGGGTTTATATGCATAAATTCTACAATTATGGAAAAGGTGCAAATCAAGATTTAGTTAATGCAGTTGAAAACCTTCCGTTAATTAAAATTTTAAGGATGGAAGAAAACGAACTGAATAATTTTTATAAAGCGGTGAAACAAATATATGAAATTTCATTGAAAAATTACAAAATCGGATTTTTAAACCAACAGTTGCCAAATTTTTTCACACTATTTGTTTTTGCAATTATTTTAAATATTCCGAGATTTCTCACCAGAATAACTTTAGATTTTCTTGGTGTAACAATAAGACTTTTCCAGGCCCTATCTAATATTTCAAATTCTTTAAATCAAGTAGCAAATTCTCATATTCATATTTCTGAATTTGTAAATATGGAATATTCAGAAACTTATTTAAATAAAGACTATTTTAAAAGAGAGAACTGTTCAGAAATAAAATTGGTAGATGTTGATTTTAAATATAAAAAAAGTGATAACTATATTTTTGAAAATCTAAATTTAACTTTTTCACAAAACAGCCACTCTTTAATTATAGGACCAAACGGTTCTGGAAAAAGCACACTACTTGGATTAATAGGGAATGTTTTAATTCCAGAAAAAGGGAACCTAATTTCCTATAGTGATAAGTTTGCCTATATTGGTGCAACCCCTTTTATATTTTCAAAAACATTGAGAGAAAATTTACTATATGGAAATAATTTAGACATATCAGATTCTGAAGTTCTAGATATGCTCGAAATGTTCGAAATGTTTAAAGAAAAGTCTAGTTATAACTTAAATAGAAGTATTGACAGTAGCTCACTTTCTTCTGGACAAATGCAAAAGGTTGGATTTGTAAGGGCATTATTAAGTAAGCCAGATATTTTACTTTTAGATGAATCTATGGCTAATCTTGATGACAGTTCTCAGCTAATTGTTCTTGATCAAATAGAAAAACAAAATATAACAGTTATTAATTCAACTCATGATCCAGATAAGTATGTAGGTGTTGATAAAATAATAAAACTAGATATTAAAGATGAAAAAAGGTTTGTCAGTTTAAATAACAAATTATGAAAAAAATTTTAGTTGTTCATAATTTTTATAGGAACTTTGGTGGCGAAGATTCTAATATTCATGAAGAAATAAAATTTCTAAAACAAAAATACGAAGTAGAATTTTTTTATACTAAAAATTCTAACAAATTAAAAATCGTAGATTTTTTGACTTTGTTTTTAAGAAACAACTTTTTTTTAACAAAAAAATTTAAAAGTAAAATAGATAGTTTTAACCCAGACTTTGTATATATTCACAATACTTGGTTCACTATCAATCTAGGAATTTTCAGAGTTCTTAAGAAAAAAAATATAAACACAATTGTAAAAATTCATAATTTTAGATACGAATGTTCCAGATATTTTTTGTCAAAAAACCATTTGAAAAGTAATGAGAGTTGTAATGCCTGTGGCTTTAAGAAGAAGAAATTATTAATCTATAATAAATATTTTGAAGAATCATATCTAAAGTCATTGGCTTTATTCTTTTATTCTCTTAGATATTATAGAATTCTCAAAAATAATAAACTAACAGTTATTGCAATTACTAATTTTCATAAAACAAAATTAATTAAGAATGGAATTAAAAAAAATAATATTCATGTAATAAATAATCCAATAAATTTCTTTTCAGGAGAAAATAAAGAGAAAAAAAACAGAATAGTTTATGCCGGAAGAATTTCAAAAGAAAAGGGAATAGATGAATTAATAAAAGCTTTTATTAATTCTGAATTAGTAAATTACCAACTACTCATAATAGGGGATGGAAACATAAAGGATGAAGTAAAGAAAAAGTATAGTCAAGTTAGCTCAGTGATATTTCAGGACTTTCTACCAAATAAGGATGTTTTAGAAATAATTTCAACATCAAAAGCAGTAATAACCGCTACTAAGCTATTTGAAGGACAACCAAGACTGTTGTGCGAAGCATCATCAATGCGTACAATTTCCATATTTCCTTCTTTTGGGGGCATGGAGGATTTTTTTCCAGAAGATTATATATATAAATTTGAACAATTTAATTATTTAGATTTAGTAAAAAAAATTAACTTATTGGCAAATGACGAAAAAAGAATCAATTTAGAGGAAAAAATATTTAATTACACAAAAAATATGTTAAGCAGCCAAGTTATTCACAAAAAATTTGAGGACCTTATTAGTGAATATGAGTAATTTAATTTCTGTAATAATGCCTGTAAAAGATGCTTCTAATACTCTCAAAGATTCAATTGAAAGTGTTTTGAAACAAACCTATAAGGATTTTGAATTTTTAATACTCGATGATTTTTCTCTTGACAGTTCAATGGAAATTATTCAAAGATACAAAGAATTAGATTCAAGAATAAAAGTATTTAAAAATAAAAAAAATTTGGGCTTAACAAAATCATTAAACAAATTAATTTCAAAGAGTTGTGGTAATTTTATTGCTAGACAGGATGCTGATGATATATCGCTTACTACTAGGTTTGAAAAACAAGTAAGTACTTTACTTAATTCAGATTATAAGTTTGTAGTGTCCAGGGCAAAATCATTACAAAGTAATGAGCTTATTCCAAAATTTTCTTATTATTTACCAGATCGTTTGGTTGCAAATTACAAAAACCCTTTTATTCACGGATCACTTATGATAAACAAAAAAACTTTACTTCACGTAAATGCATATGATGAAAATTATTATTACTCACAAGATTATGAACTTTTTAGAAGGCTGATGTCAAAGAAAGTTAGGTACAAATATATTAAAGAACCCCTTTACATCCTTAATACAATAAATAATATTTCGTCACTGCATCATGAAGAGCAAAAAAATTACTTTAATTTAGCAAGACGCAAGAAGTATTAGTGATTTTTTTTATTATCAATTATTTTATTAATTATATATTCAATATTCTTAGTAGTTTTCCACCCAATTTCTTTTTCTATTCTTTGCGGGTCAGAAATAATTGATTTAGGATCATTTGGTCTGAGTAGATTTTCATCTACTCTAATGTATGTTTTATAATCTAACTCAAACAATTCGAAAACTATTTTAACCACCTCTTTAATGCTCGTCCCAGTACCAGACCCTAACACGTAATTATTAAATTTCCCCCTTGTTGTTAATTGATATATACCTTTTGCTATATCACCTGCATAGGACCAGTCTCGAATTACATCTAAACTTCCCAAAGTTAGACTTTTTAGATTACCCAATTTAATTTCATAAGCTGAATTAATTATTTTCATAAATAAGTAACTATCTTTTCTGTATTCTGATTCATGATTAAACATAATTCCGGAATAAATATTCCAACTATATTTCTCATTTAAAGATTTAACCATTTTGTGGTTTTCAAGCTTTGCCATTGCGTAAGGTGAATTTGGGGAAAAATTCACATCTTCATTTAAATATTTTATTGCGAAATGATTTCCATACATCTCTGAACTTGAGGCTTGAAAAAATCTACAAAAATTTCTTTGTTCAATTAATGATGAAGTCAGATTACTAAATATAAGTTTTATTTCTTCACTAATTCGAGGGTCTTTAAGTGATTCATATACTGAACTTGGTCCAGATAAGTTAAATAAATAGTCTGGACTAAAATCTTTGATAAAATTTGATACCTCATTTAATTTAAGTAAATTTATATTTTTTAATATTAATTTTTGATGATTTTCTAAGTTACTAATTTTTGCGAACTTTAAAAAATTTGATGTGTCACTATTTCTGGATATTCCAACAATTTCAACATTCGCATTCTTACTCAGTAAGTGTTTTGTAAGAAATATACCATCTTGTCCAGTAATACCTGTAATTAATATTTTCATAGCTTAAATAATCATAAATTAAATTAGTATTAAAACACTAGGTAAATGATATGAAAATTTATATTTCAAAAATTAATGAATCTTGGATAATAGATAGACTAAAAAGAGAATGGATACAATACAACAAAGCTTTTTATACTAGCAATAGATCTTTTTCTGATATTGTATGGCTAATAGCACCTTGGGCTGTTTCTGAAAGTTTTATAAAAAAAATAAGCAGAAAAAAAATTGTATCTTCAATATACCATATAGATGAAAACCCAGAGAGTAGTCAAATTGGGCTAATTAAAAAAAATGATAAATATATAGATGCATATCACACAATCTCTATAAAAACTAAACATGAGCTTTCAAAACTTACTAAAAAGCCGATATATTATATACCATTTTGGGTCAATCAAAATATTTGGTATCAAATTGATAATAAGGATAGTTTAAGAGCTAAATATAATTTTCATGAAAATGAATTCTTAGTTGGAAGTTTTCAAAGAGACACAGAAAGCAGTGATATGAAGTCTCCTAAATTAATAAAGGGCCCAGATATCTTTGTTAAATTGCTAGAAACAATTACAAAAACAAAGCCAAACCTAAAAGTTGTTTTAGCAGGAAATAAAAGAAACTATGTTATTTCTGAATTAGAAAGATTAAAAATTCCTTACAAGTACTTTGAAATGATGAGCTTCGAGGAATTAAATGAGCTTTATAATATTTTAGATCTTTATTTGGTCACTTCACGACTAGAAGGGGGTCCTCAAGCAATAGTGGAATGTGGTTTAATTAAAACACCAATTATTTCTACTGATGTTGGAATAGCGGATCAAATACTCTCTTCAAAATCAATATTCGATTTCAATGATTTAAATTCTTTTAAAACCTCAACTCCAGATGTAAACTATGCTTTTGAAAATGCCTTAAAATTGACAATACCAAGCGGAATGGATGACTATATTAATATGTTTAAAGAAGTGTATGAAAATTAGTATAGGGTCAAGAATAATTGACGGCCCTTGGGGCGGTGGGAACTTATTTGTTATAAACTTTAAAAAATATTTAATAGAAAATGGCCACGAGGTGATTCATGATCTTTGTCATAAAGACATAGATATAATTCTGCTTACTGACCCTAGAAGTAGAAAAGAATCTTCTTCAACCTTTAATCATATTGATATTCAAAATTACAAAAAGTATGTAAACCCCAATGTAACAGTAGTTCAAAGAATTAATGAATGCGATGAAAGAAAGGGAACGAATTTTATAAATCAATATTATCTTGAAGCAAGCAAATGTGCTGATCATGTGATTTTTGTCAGTGAATGGTTAAGGAGTATTTACCTAAATATTGGTATGGATAAGAATATAACTTCAGTAATCATGTCAGGAGCTGACGAAGATGTATTTAATCCAGTAGGCCTAGCTGAATTTTCGAAAGACAACATCAAAATAGTTACCCATCATTGGAGTGCACATATGAATAAAGGATTTGATATTTATAAACAGTTAGATGAACTTTTAGGAAAAAAAGAATTTCAAAATTTAACATTTACTTATATTGGTAATATTCCTCAAAATATAAATTTTAAAAACACTACAGTAAAAGAGCCTCTCTCCGGTCATCTACTAGCAAATGAAATTAAAAAAAATCATATATACCTAACTGCTTCAAAAAATGAACCATCCGGTAATCACCACATAGAAGCTGCTCAATGCGGATTACCCATTTTATATTCAAATAGTGGTGGAATACCTGAATACTGTGATGGTTTTGGTGTTATGTTTGAAAATAATTTTAAAGAAAGTTTAGAAGAAATTATTAAAAACTTTAGTAAACATAAGGAAAGTTTAATTAGATACCCTCATTCCTCCAAGGTCATGTGCGATGAGTTTTATTCAACATTTTTAAACTTAAGTTCTACAAAAAAAATTAAACATATTAAAACAAATAAGTTTTTGTCAACTTTGTATTTAAGGAAAAATTTATTTCAAAAACAATTTAACATTTTCAATATAAAACAAAATTTTAAAAATTATTTAAAAAGGATTATCAAGTGGATTTAAAATATTTTCAAGAAATACCCTTAAATGCTCTAGAATTTTTGGACAACTTAGCAAAAAAAGATTTAAACTTCAATCCAGTAACCAAGTCCCCAACTCTAATTGGAACAAAACTTAATATGGGTTATCTATGTTATGCAATAAAAATTCATGTATTAACGAATAATTGGAATAATCTGAGCACAATAGACCAACAACATTATATTGAAAAACTTAAAAATTACCAAAAAAGTGATTACTTCACATATAAAAATTATTTTATAGATGACCATCTTTATAAATACTTTCGTAAACCAATTTCAAAATATAAAGCAAAACATTTATTGAAATACGGTTTAAGTAAATTAAAAAATAATAATTTACAAACCCTCAATACACATGTTCACAAAACTATCAATGCAGACAATAAACAAACAATTTCAACGTTACTTGAGATAAAAGAAGAAATTAACAAGAATCCCGATATTAAATTTGATAAGTTTAATGGGTTAAATGAGTACTTGAATCAGTATGATTGGAGTAAACCATGGGATGCTGGAGCTCAATTTTCATCAATTTGTATGTACAACAGTGCTTTTAACTTAAAACTAGATGACAAGTTAAGTGACTTTATTATTACCAAATTAGATTCAGATACTGGATCTTATTTTTCAAAAATACCAAAAAGTAATAGAGAAATAATAAATGGCGCAATGAAAGTAATTACTGGTCTAGATTGGCTAGAAGTCAAAATACATAATCCTAATAAATTAATTGATTTTTGCTTAGCTAATAAGCCTGAATTTGAAGGATGTGATTTAGTTGACTATATCTATGTATTGTACAAGTGCAGTTCACAAACTAATTATAAAAAAGAACAAGTGATAAGTTTAATGTATGAAGTTTTGGAATATTTAAAGTTACTTTATCATCCAAGTCAAAAAGGCTTTTCTTACTTCGAAGGCAAATCACAAACACATTACTATGGTATTAATATTTCAAAGGGTATAAACGAACCTGATATACATGGAACAGTACTTTCAATATGGGCTATTGTAATGATATTAGAATCGATAGAAAAAAATTTAAATGAATACAAAGTTATTAAGCCATAAAACCTTGAGTTTGAACCAAATTCTTTCTTTATCTATAAAGATATTTTTACTACTCCTTTTTTTATTCGCTAGAACTTTTACTGGTATCAATATATTTGGATTTAGATTGGGTGAATATTTAATAGGGGGCTCATTAGTGTTGCTAATTCTTCATGTTTTGCTTATTCCCCTGTTTAAAAGAAAATATATATTAGATGATAAAAACCTAAATATAGTTATTTCAATACTTATATTAAGTTTTTTTGCCTTCCTTGTTATAAATAACAACGATTTTCTAAATGAATTCATTTACAAAACTTCATCATATATATGGTCAATAGGAGCAGTATCTGTAGGATATATTTATCTGAGTTATTTTAAGTTTAGAATTTATAGATTTGATATAGTTCTTACATTGCTTAGCCTTTTCGTAATTTATCTATTTTCTACTAGAGGGATAAGCGAAAACAATCAAAATATTTTATTAAATTTTACAGATAAATTCGAATATCCAAAGGGTTCTGATTTGCTTCTTGCTTTTATTTTTGTTTTTTACATATATGCAGTAAAGTCTGATTACTCAAAAGCCTCATTTATAAATTTGTGTTTTATGACATCGATATATGTTCCACTCTTTCTTGTAAAAAGTCGCAGCGGATTTATTTCACTTATAATTTTTTTGCTAATTCTACTTCCTAAATATGTTAAGTATTTTAAAAAATTTGATAGATATATATTACTGACAATTTTAATTTCACTTATATTGTTATTAATTTCTACAAGCTGGGTAGTTAGTCGGGATATTTCTATTGATGAAGAAATTGAGGAAGAATTAAAGTATGCAATTACTAGTAGGTATCAGACAATCAATGACAATGTATACGAAAGGGAGGTTTTGAAACTAAAATTGTTTTATTTTAGAGACGGCAGAATATTTTCTGCTGATGGAAACCTAAATTGGCGCTTTCAAATTTGGCAAGACATATTCAGAGATATGGGATATTCTCGACTATTCATTATGGGGTATGGATTTGATGACATAATACCTGCAATGGATTCAGATCAAAGATATGGTCAAGATAAACAAAATATTAATGTTCACAATTACTTTGTACATATTTTCTCAAGAGGAGGGGCTATTCATTTAAGTCTCATTCTAATGATGTATTATTACATTTATAAAAAGTTTTATATAAATAATATGACAAAAGATTATTTTTTGATTACTTTACCTTTGATTTTTAATTCTCTATTTGATCCAAGTATGGAAAATGCTCATTATCCAATTATTTTCTATATACTTTTAGGTATGGCTTTAAATAAATCTATAATGACAAAATGGGAGAAACAATGAAAGCCTTTATCACGGGGATCACTGGACAAGATGGATACTATCTTACAAAACATTTACTAGATTTGGATTATGAGGTTCATGGAACAATTAGGAGATCCTCAACTTTTAACACATCGAGAATAGATAAAATTATTTCTGATAACTCTGGAAATGGAAAATTAACACTATATTATTCAGACTTACTTGATGCCTCTTCCCTCAATAATTTGATTACAAGCATAAAACCAGATGAAATTTATAACTTGGCTGCTCAGTCACATGTTGCTGTATCTTTTAAAAATCCTTTATATACAACTCAAACTTCAACGATAGGTCCCCTAACACTATTAGAAGCTGTTAAAAATTCTGATAAAGAAATAAAATTTTATCAAGCATCATCATCTGAGATGTATGGTGGTATTGATTCATCAGTTCTTTCTGAAAATTCCTCTTTTAATCCAAAAAGCCCCTATGCTGTTGGAAAATTATTTGCCCATGAAATGACCAAAGTTTATAGAGATTCTTATGGACTTTTTTGTGTTAATGGAATTCTCTTTAACCATGAATCTCCTCAAAGAGGCGAGACTTTTGTTACAAGAAAAATCACAAGAGCAGTAGGTAGAATTCACCATCAGTTACAGAAGAAACTTACTCTTGGAAATTTGGATGCCAAAAGAGATTGGGGTTTTGCTGGTGATTATGTGAAAGGTATGAAAAAAATGATAGACCACCATACACCAGGTGATTGGGTCCTCGCTACTGGAGAAACTCATACTGTAAAAGAATTTGTTACTCTTGCATTTGAATCAATAGGGTATGATTGGAATGACTACGTAGAGATATCAAAAAAATACTTCAGACCTAATGAAGTTGATCATTTATTAGGTGACCCTAGCAGGTCTAAAAAAGAGTTGGGATGGAAGCCGGAAACTGATTTTAAAAGTTTAGTAAAAATGATGGTTGAGCATGATATCGAATTAGCTGAACAAGAAAAAGTTTTAATAAAAAATGGCTTAATTAAACCTACGTGGGAACATCCAAATAGTTAATATTTAAATATTATCTAAATACCAATCATAAGTTTTAGCTAAACCGTCCTCTAATTTGGTTTCGGCTTTCCATCCAAGTTCGTTTATTTTCTTTGAATCTAATAATTTCCTAGGATTTCCATCAGGATATTTTGTATTAAAAATTATCTCGCCTTTATAATCTACAGTTTTTTGAAGTAAATTTACAAGTTGTTTTATTGAGACTTCTTCTCCACTACCTATGTTGATGAGCTTTTCAGTAATATCATTTTTTATAATAAAAAATATGGCATCTGCAAGATCGTCAACATAAAGAAACTCCCTTAAAGGATTTCCAGTGCCCCAAACTTCAAACTTTTCTAACTCTTCTTTTTTTGCTCTATTCATTCTGCCCATAAGTCCCGGGATTACATGGCTTTCTTTATCATCAAAATTATCGTATGGACCATAAAGGTTTGTTGGCATTAGATTAATTACTTTGTGTCCATATTGATAACTAATAGAATTTCCTAATTCAATTGCTGTAAGTTTTGCCATTGCATAAGGTGAATTGGTTTTTTCTAAGGGACCAGTCATTATATATTCTTCTTTAATTGGATTGTCAGCGTTTAAAGGATAAATACAACTACTACCTAAATTTATTAGTCTTATATTTTTGTAAGGAATAATTGCTTCTAATAAATTAACATTTATTTTAAGGTTTTCCAAAATAAAATCTGCTCTTAATGTATCATTTGCTAATATACCACCCACTTTTGCGGCAGCATTTACTATAAAGTCTGGTCTATGTTTTGAAATGTATTCTTTTACATCTATTTCATTAAAAAGATTAAGATCACTACGTTTTGAGGATACAACTTCGCGAAAAAATGGATTATGTTCAAATTTTCGATTTAGCGCTCTTCCTACCAAGCCCTGACTGCCCAAGATTAAAACTTTCATAATTATCTAGTATTTTAATAAGAAATAAACTTATCATTAGTAAGTAATTATAAAAAATAAAATATATGTGTGGTTTTACAGGTTGTTTCTCATTTGAAAAAATTAATCCTCTAGACATTGAAGAGGGAAACAAAATCGCTGTTTGTAGAGGTCCCGATAACCAGAAAAATATTTCAGGTTCTGAAGAAATAAATTTTGAACTTTGGTTTAATAGGCTTTCAATTGTAGATTTAAACGAAAACGCAAATCAACCAATGGTATCAAGCTCCCGAAATTCTCTCATTATGTTTAATGGTGAAATATATAATTCAAAATATTTAAGAAGTAAAAAAGAGCTTAAAAATTATGACTTTAAGACTTCGCATTCAGATACAGAAACTCTTCTAGCGGGACTTGAGACAATAGGAATTGAGTTTATTAATAATTTAGAAGGACAGTTTTCATTTGTATACTGGAACAAGAAAGACAAAAAAATTTTTTTTGTGAAAGACAGGCTAAGCCAAAAGCCTCTCTACTTTAATTTCATTAATCATACAATTACATTTGCTTCAAACTTAAAGTCATTATTAAAAATTTTGAAAAAGACTTCCTTAAATCCCAATTTTGTTCAGCAATACATAGCTTACGGTGTAGTATTCTCTCCAAATACTATTTTTGACAATATTCATAAATTAGAGCCAGGGCATTATTTAGAGATTGACTATAGAGAGCATAAATTTAAAAGTTCAGCAACAAAGTACTGGGAACCGCTTGATTACATTGAAAACAAAAAGTTTTCTCAGGAAGAATTCTTAAATATTTTTTCTGAATCAGTAGAAAAAAGAATGGTTTCAGATGTACCCATAGCAAACTTTTTATCTGGGGGTATAGACTCTACAAGTATCGTAAAAAAAATGAGTGAATTGGGACATAATATAAATACATTTTCAGTAGTTGTTGATGAAAGTGGGTTGAACGAAGAAACATATATAAAAGAGGTAGTATCAAAATATAATACAAATCACAGTCAAATAAGAGTCAAGGCAAATATATCAACTGAAGATATTTTTGAATCATTAGATTCACTAGATGAACCGTATGGAGATCCTTCAGTTATTCCATCATATTTGTTAAGTAGGCTAATTTCTAATAAGTATAAAGTTGCAATTTCTGGAGATGGAGGTGATGAGTTATTAGGTGGCTACTTGAGAATGAAAAATCACTTGATTGGGAGAAATATATTAACAAGTTTATATTCTCATCTTTACAAAATTTACCCTCCTATATTTGGAAGTGGAACGAGATTAAAGTCTTTTTCTAGTGACTTTCTAGATGCACAGAAGTCATATATAGAAGATGAAAAATTGATTAATTTGTTATTCAAAACTCGTATAAACCCTGAGTCAGCAATAGACTTTATAAACATTAAACCTTTATATAAATCAATTCTTGCAAATGAATACAGATTCTACTTGTCAGAACAAATGATGTTCAAAGTTGATAGAACCTCCATGGCCAACTCTCTTGAAGTTAGATCACCTTTAGTTGACAATAAACTAATAGAATATATTTTAAGCTCAGGTCATGATTATATTTCAACACAATCTCAAAAGGAACCTTTAAAAAACTATTTGAATGAAGATTTTGATAATCTATTTCTAAATAGACCAAAACAAGGATTCGTCTTTGACTATAAGACGTGGGTGTTTGAAAATTTTAATTTAATAACTGACATTATTAATAATTCTGAATTAAGCAATTACGTTCATTTAAATAAGATAAATTCACTAGTAAAAATAAAAACTAGAATAAATGCATTGAGAGTGTGGAAATTATTTGTTTTATCTAATTATTTAAAATCTATTAAATCTTTGTAGTCTTTAAACATTTTTTCACTAATCAAATCTATATTATTGTTTTTCAAATATTTGGAATAGTTATCTTTATTTTTAAGCTGAGAGTCTCCATTTTTGTATTCTTTTTCAAATGTATCAATCAGTTCATCTATGTTTGAAAATAAAAATCCATTTTCACTATGACGAATAATCTCAGCATTGTTTTCATTATTTTTTGCGAATACAATACATCCATTTGCCAATGCCTCAAGTATCGTTTTAGGATTGCCTTCAAATTCTGAAGTTGAAAGAAAATATTTGTATTGTTGGTAGATTAAAATTAATTCTTCATGATTTATATTGCCTAAAAAATTTATATTCAGATTATCTTTTGAAACGATACTTTCTAATTTTTCTTTTAAAGAACCTGTTCCATATACATCTATCCCGACATCTATTTTTGATTCATTTAGAAAATCTATAGCCATTTGATAATTTTTTTGATACTCCAATCTTCCAACCATTAAAATTGTGTCTGATTGTCTTTTTAATTTTGTATAATTAACTTCTACCCAGTTTGGAACCAGTTTAATTTCATTTATTTTAAATTTAGATCTTAAAAACTTTATATCAGCATTACTCGTAACTGTATAAGTATCGGAAAATTTTAAAGTCAATTTTGTCAAGAGTTTATAAAAATTAATTCTTAGAAATCCTTCATCATTTTTTATAGAAAATTCGTAAGCATCATAGCCAGTTCTTGTAAGTACTGGCTTTTTAGTAATAACTTTTAAAATTAAAGGGATCCAAGAACCTAAAATTTGGTGTTGGTGAAAAATATCAACATCATTAATAATGTTTCTTATTTTAAATGGAATAGTTAACGATTTTAAGAACATGATTATTTTATTATTTGAAAATGTTAAAAAATTATACAAGGGTATAAAACGCAGCCCATCGTAGGTGAACTCATTTTCAGTATGAGATTCATAGGTGAAAAATATAAATTGAATATTATATTTTTCACTTAATTTTTTGTATATTTTCATTTCTCGATTAAAAATTCCGGAATTAATTAATGTATTTACCGAGTATTGGTACGTAAAAAAAACAGCAATTTTCATATTAGATACTAGTGTAATTGTAATGAAGAGAATTACATATATTTTTACTTCTTCGAGGATTAACAGAATAGAAGACAGTAGTTACGCAGATGAGTTTTTTTATGGTCTCAGATATCTTAGAGATATTTACGCAACTAATATTATCGAGTTCAATTCAATGGGAAAATTTTATTCCAAACTAGAGTATTTAATTTCTAAATTATTTAGTTTGCCTTTATATATATTTTCGATTTTAAATAAGAAAAATAGAAAAATTCTTAAAGAAACTGATGAATTGTTTTTAGTCTCTGAGTCCACTGCTTTTGCAGCCTTGCCTTTACTTGTTCTGTACAAAAGAAAATATAAAATTAAAACTAATTTATTTGTAATGGGGCTTTATTCAAAAAAAATTAACTATTCTAATTTAAAATTTTTTCATGAAGCTTTAATTTCTTTTTTAGATAATTATATTGATAAGTTTTATTTTCTTGGAAAAGGTGAGTTAGAAAAAGCAATAAACGTATCTAAAAAAGATAACAATATGGAATTTTTACCATTTTGTATTGATACAAATTTTTGGAATGTTAAAAGATTAGATTTAGAAAAAAATGAACACATATTGTTTGTTGGCAATGATGGTAATAGAGACTACAAAAAAGTATTTGAAATTGCAAAAAAAATGCCAGAAAAGAGATTTATTTTTGTTACTGAAAATAACTTTTTAATAAACACAACCTTAACCAATGTAGAGATAATTAATGGTAGTTGGGGAAACAGTGCTATTAGTGATTTAAAACTTTTAGAAATTTACTGTAAAGCTAAATTGGTTATATTACCGCTATTGAACACACTACAACCTTCAGGACAGAGCGTATCTCTCCAGGCAATGTCTGTAGGTATACCTGTCATGATATCTTTAACAGAGGGTTTTTGGGATATTGAAAATTTTTCAAATTTCGAAAATATAATGTTTGTTGAAAATAGTTCAACTGAGACATGGATTGATCTAATTAATAATGTTTTTGAAGACACCGAGCTACTTCATACAATTTCTAAAAATGGTAAGGTTTTAGTAAATGAGCAGTATTCATTGCAGAATTTAAATACTTTTTTAGACAAACAGATAAGTTAACATTAAGACTGATATCAATGCTGAAATTATCCAATAAAATCTTTTACCAAAGGCATAAAAATGAGATAGAAAAATTTATATTAAGTAACGAATCACTGCATATTGTTAATGTAAAATCCAGTAATAATTTCAATCTTCGAGGGTGTGATCAAATTGAGCTAGATCTAGAAAATGAAGACTACAGTGCATTAAAAGAAGGTAGTAAAAAATACTCAACAATTGTTTTAACAGACATATTAGAAAATCAAGAAAATTTATATCAACTATTACAGGCTATTTGTTCATTACTTGATGATGACGGTAGGCTTGTGGTAAGTTCTCTAAATTCAAAATATTATTTTATAGTATCTTTACTAGAAAAATTGGGATTTAAAGATAGCAATAAATCATCTTCATATATTTATTTAACAAAAATAAGCAAAATCACTAATGGCTTAGGACTTGAATATCAAAAGTACTACACTCGTCAAATTTTTCCATTTAAACTTTTTTTCATTGGAACTTTTATTAACAAGATTTTAGAGTCGATATTTTTCAGATTCAACTTTGGCATAAAAACTTACATGATCTTTAGATCTGAAAAACAAGTTAAATTTAATTATTCAAAAGCAATTATCATTCCTGCAAAAAATGAAGAAGGAAATTTGGAAGAATTAATTGATAGAATACCAAATTTTAAAAATACTGAAATTATATTTGCCTATGGTGAGTCACAAGACAACACATTAAAAAAAATGGAAGAGATAATTAATCAAAATAATATTTATAAATTTAAATTGATTAAACAAACTAAAAATGGAAAAGCCAATGCAGTTTGGGAGGCTTTAAATGTTGTAGAGAATGATATTGTCGCTATTTTAGATGCCGATATAAGCGTTGAGCCTGAGACGTTAAAAGATTTTTTTGAAATTCTTGAGTTAAATAGAGCGGATTTTGTAAATGGCACAAGACTAATTTATGATATGGATAAAAATTCTATGAGATACCTTAATAAATTAGGTAATAGATTTTTTCAATTTTTTATAAGCAGAATTATCAAGGAATCATTAACAGATTCACTTTGTGGGACCAAAGTATTTAAAAGAAGTTTTATCCAAGATATAAAATATTGGCAGAATAAATTCGACGTCAAAGATCCCTTTGGTGACTTCGACCTTATTTTTTCATCTGCCTATACAGGACAGAAAATAGTTGAACTTCCGATTAGTTATAAAGAAAGAAGATACGGCGAAACACAAATTTCAAGATTTAGAGATGGCTTTAAATTATTAAGGTATATGCTTTATTCTTTTATAGTGTTTAACACTTCTAACGGTAACTAGAACCTTTAATCATTGACTATACATTAGGGTATCAACAAAATATTATTTTTTTAACAATTTTAAAATCTTATTGTTGAGTTAAATATATAAAATTATTTTTTATTAACTAGATCAAAATAAAAAGTTTTTAAAAAATAGATTATTTTATTTCTCACATCTAATAATTTAAACTCTAAGTGTTCAGGAGGTGCTGGAATATTCCAGTCTTCTATAATCTCTAAATCAAAATTCATGTTAAATAACACATGTTCTGAAACAAATTCAGGATTTTTTTTTGACAGTTTATAATAATTTTTAATAACTGATGAATTTAAATTATAAATCCCCATTCCGCCAAAGGCACTAGAAACATTAGATTTAAATTTTTTAAATTTTTGTAAATCTAATTGATGTCTGAATATGTATAAGTAATTTAGAAAAAAACTACCAATAAAAAAAATATTTTTTAATTTCTTAATTCTTAATTGAGAATTGTATTCAACCCAATTGTCTGCTCTGAGTGCAAAAATATCATAATAATATGGAGTAGAAAAAGGAAATATTCCATAAGGAATATTTTTATTAATACTGTAATCAATAAGGTGATTTAATTTTTCAATAGATACAAATTTAAACAAATCTAAATCTAAATCAAGAGGGATGTAAATAATCTTATTCTTATTATTCATCTTTGCTATTATTTCAAGACATTTATTTCTTGAAACGGCAATTCTTTTTATTCTGTTTGAGTAAATATCTTCCAGTCCATCTAATTCATTTATTATGAAATTATTTTTATTTTTATATTTCTTGATTATATCTTTAGTGCCATCATTAGAATCTGAATCTACAACTACTACTTTTGTGGAATACCTAAAATCTTTAGAAAAGGTATCTAAAAACTTTAAATTTTTTTCAATATTTTTGTGACAGTTTTTAGAAATACCGCAGAAATATATTACATACTCATTGTTATTATTTTTCACTTTTTAATTCTATTCAAAAAAAATTTAATAAATATTGTTATTTATATTAGTTTAAAATTAAGTCAGGCATGAATTATCAATTAAAAGATATATTTTTAGTTATTTTGTTAATTGCTAAAAATATTTTCTACGCATCAAAAAAAAATGATCAAGACTACACATTAGTTACAGCTGTAGACGATCTTCACTTTATATATTTAGAAAATTTAATTGAAAATTATAAAAAAAACAAAAATATATTTAATAAATTTATTGTTTACGGCCTCAATCTTTCACATGAATTACAAATCAAGATTGGCTCTTATGATTTTGTAGAATTTAGAGAATTTGATTTCAATAACTATCCACAACATTTTAATTTAAGATTGAAAGAACATAATAATAAAATCGGTGGGTTTGCCTGGAAACCTGCAATAATTTTAGAACTTTATAATGAACAAAAACATTTTAATGTCATATGGCTGGACTCAGCCTGCTTATTTAATTTAAAAATTATACTATTTAAATTTTTAGTGAAAGACAGGGGGTTTGCAAGCTTCCATTCGACTGGGAACTTAATAGATTGGACATACAAGTCTGTTCTTAAAGAAAACGATATTCTTGATAAAGTAAAAATACTTAACTCAAGAAACTTAATGGGAGGTGTGCTCGGTTTTAATTTAAAAAATCAAAATACAGTTAAATTGTTAAAAAGTTGGTATGAATTATGTTTGATTCCTACAAATATTTTTCCTGATGGAAGCAGCATTAAGAACCATAGACATGACCAATCTTTACTATCAATATGTTATTGGAATCAGTTTACAGAAGCACTTCCTACAAGTACAAAATTGTTTGGAATAAAAATTCAAAATTGGCCAAATAAAATATTATATTTTTTTGATGAAAAAAATAATTATCGAAAAATGCTGTTAGAAAAATATTTATTTTACTCAACAACAACAAATTCCAGATGCAAGATAATAGTATTATTTAAACCAGAAAGCTTAAAGTTTATTCCCATAAGGCTTTTATTAAAAAAGAAAGTATTATTGTTTATATCATCTGACAAACAAATAAAAACATTACAAAAATATAAATTAAAAAAATTTTTAATTTATATTTATGCAGCTTTTGATGTGAGTTTAAAAAAGTCAAAAAAAATTAATTTTGAACAAGCTGAAATTGAAAACATAATTTACAAAGAATATGTGAAGGAAGTAAATGCATAAAGAAGTAGAAATTATCTCAGGATTTAAATTCGCAGAAATGTCGGATGTTATATTTTCTGGAATGTTTTTAAATTCTCAAATCGATTCGCTCGACCTTAAAGACAATATCCAGAAAAATGCAGAAGAACATTTAATTACTGGTGAGTACATATTTATTAGAAAAAAAAGTTTTGAATTGAAAGAAAATGATGTAATTTTTTGTAAAACAGAATTTATTAATGAGTTATTTCGTATTTTAAGAAAACAATGCAATTTTAAAAATATAAAATTAATTACACACCAAAGTGATTTGAGAATCACAAGTAAGATGTATAGAAAAAAACCAAAATGTATATCTGAGTGGTATTCTTGTAATGTTGATATAAATAAAGTAGATTTAATTCCCATACCGTTGGGTTTAGCTAATTTTCATTCCAAAAATCTTAATGATAATCATTTTTCAAATAATTTAAATTTATTAAACTACTTCAGAAATAAAGATAAGCTACTTTATTTAAATTTCAACCCTAACACTAACTTTTCCCATAGAAAAAATATTTATAGTATTTTTGAAAATTTGGGTTGGGCAGATAATGAAACAAATCCAGTCAGTCTTAGTGAATATCAAAATAGAATGAGCAAACACAATTTTGTTCTTGCACCCTGGGGAAATGGAATTGATACTCATAGATTTTGGGAAATACTATATAGTGGTTCTATACCAGTGACAAAGAAACATATTATTTATGATTCTTTTCAAAACATACCAAGAATACAACTTAGTAATTATTCTCAAATCACTAAAAACTTTTTGGATGAAAGCATGGAAAGGTTTGTGCAAGATAAAGACAAATATAGTTTCGAAGAATTAGATTTTAAGTTTTGGAAAAATAAAATTACATCAAATAAAATTGACGTGGCGAGTAATGAACCAGTTTTAATGAGAAATTATTTCTACTTTTACTATGGGTTTATTGTCGATTTTACTCATAGATTAAAAAGCAAACTAAAGATACTTAATAGATTTAGAAGAATTGTCTATAAAAGATTGGGAATTTAATATGTTGAATTTTTTATATGCATTTGACAAAAATTACAATATACAAGCTTTTGTAAGTATTTATTCAGTTTTACAAAGTATCACAGAGAAAATTAATTTGTTCTTAATACTAGATGATACGAATATAGATATAAGTATTCCTTTAAAAATACAAAATCATAAAAATATAAAATCAATTGTTATAAAAAAAATTGAAATAAATGAGAATTTATACAATTTAGAGGAATCACACGTATCAAAAGCAACTTTTTATAGACTCTTTATATCTGATCTTTTTGATGACAAAGAGCTAAAATTCATCTATTTAGATTCAGACATAATTTGCGTAAACAATCCTGCTCATTTATTAAGAAAGCAATTTGAAGATATGAGTAAAGATAAAAAATTCCTTGGATTTGCAGATGAATTATATAGACAACAGTATGAAGAACCCTTTGATAGATTAAATATGAAAAGTGATAAATATTTTAATGCAGGAGTTATGCTTGTAGATTTATTTTATTGGAATAAAAATAATTTAACTGAAAAATCGCTAAACGCTGTAAAAAAATTAAAAAATAAAGCAAAATTTTGGGATCAAGATATTTTAAATTCTATTATTGATGGAAATTATTTAAGTTTAAATGATGAATTAAATTACAGAACTAGTTACTTAAATAAAAATAAAAATATTCAAGATTTAACTTTTGTACACTATTCAGGAAAAAGTAAGCCATGGGACATTGGCGGGATACTCGAAGAATTTTCTGATGTATACCAACTATACTTTAAAGAACTTTTTGGAAGACAATATCATTTGGTATGCAGAAATAGAAAGAATAGTACAAGAAAGCTTTTTAAAAATTTTATTGGACTTTACAAAAACAAAAAATTAAATTTTTATAGATACGTTTTTGAATCTATTTTTGTAATTATAAAAAAGTGAAATCACCATTCTCTTCCGTAACCATGTGTTTCATCATAATAAAAATATGGAGTCTTTAAGTATTCACAATTAGTTAATCGGAGTATGTTCAGCCAGCAATCATAATCCGGAGCATAATCATTTTTTGTGGGTATTGGACGAAAACCACCAATAAAATTGATTAAATTTAGTTCAATAACGACACTTGAAGTAATTATTGAATTGTGGATTTGTATGAAATTAAAATTAAATTCTTTAGGAAAATTAAAACTTTTGTAACTAGAAAAAAAATATTTTTTATGTTTTTTTGCTATGCGTTTGTAAAATCTCTCTTCATTATATATTAAATATTCTTTATTCGGGTTATATACTCCTTTCCCAATTAATCCATCTGTAGCACTCATTTTGTTTTTTGAAGCTTCAAGCAAAGCTATCTGACTGCTTAGTTTATTTGGAAGCCAAATATCATCGTCATCCAAAAAGGCAACATATTTACCATTTGCTACTTTTAATCCAAAATTTCTTACATGACCAGCTGAAACATACCCTAGTACATCTTTTTGGTTTTCTTTTAAGTCCAATTTTGTAACATTATTATCAAAAACATGTGTGTAATATTCTTCTTGCGTAGAACAGTCATTAATTACAATTATTTCTATATTTGAGTAATTTTGTTGCTGAACACTTTCGATAGCATTTTGTAAATACTCAAACCTGTTATGAGATGGAATAAGAACGCTTACTAATGGTTGATTCATTGAAAACAATTATAATTAAATAGTTTTATAATTATTAAAGTTAAAATAATCATAAATTTAATTTATTGATAACCCAAGTAGGCAAAACATAAAAAATTATTGACAGGAATTTTGTTATCAAGTTAGGGTAAATAACTCCAGATTTTATATCAATTTTTTTAGATAAAGATTTTGCTGCAGTTTCAACTTCTAAGTCAAAAATAGAACTCCTATGTCCGGAGCTAAAGTTTGTATTTATTTTCCCAAACCTTATAAAGAGATAACTGTTTATGTCCATAGAACTAATTGAGTTCTCTAGTAATTTTTTACTATACGCATATATAAAATTTTTTTTTCTTGGCTTTATTGCAGCAAAAGAGGAAATATAAACAAATTTTTTTACATTGATCTTATTGCTTATGAAACTTGTTAAAAACAACGGAACAAAGTAATTAATTTTTATTGTTTGCTCTATTTCTTCAATGTCAGGAATTTTGATAGGTCTATTTTCTGCTAAGAACCCATTAAAAAAAACAATAGTTGGACATTCAATTTCTTGAATAAATAAAATAATCTTGTCAATATCATCAATGTAATCTCCTACAATCAGGTTTCTATTTGTTGCAATTTCTTTAGTAGAAATGGTATAGAAAATTCTATTGTCATTCATTTCAATAAACTTTTTTGAAAGTTCAGATGAAGACCCAACTAAAATATAATTATTTCTTTTCATCTTATAAATATAGCAATGTCACTACCGCTAATCCTGAAATAATTATTGGGAAAAACATTTTTGAATATTTTATCCAGGATATAAAGTCTTCAGTATTTGAATTATATGTATTTCTATAGAAAGTGTAATTAAAAAAGCAAATAGAAGAAAAGTTAATAATCGAGATAGAAATCCCAATTATTCCATCATCTAACCATTGTAAGGTCCAAAGAAATAATATTAACAATGAAGCAATAGAAGAAAAAGCAAATAGATAATTTAGTTCGTTATTTTTATAGTTGTTAAGCAGATATTTTTTAACTTTAATATCATTATTGATTTTGTAATTATTCAGTATTGAAATTTTCTTTGATAAAACAATCTGATTAATGGTAGATAAAGTGAACAAAGATAACGCATTAGTCAATTCAATTCCAGTTAAATAACTGCCTAGAAACAAACGAATCCCAAATAAAAAAGTTATTGAAAGAAAGTCAAAATATTTATTGTATTTCAAGTATGTTGAGTAGAAAACTGTAAGAAGGCTATATGAAATTATAAATATTATTGCAAACTTATTTGTAATGTAAACTAATCCAAATCCAAATATGTACAAAAATAATCCGTATATTTTTGCTTTCTCAATTGAAATATCACCCTTTGCTAAAGGTCTGTTTTTTTTGACTGGATGAAGTTTATCCTGCTCCAAGTCTTTTAGGTCATTATAAATATATGTTGAGGAAGCTATTATAGAAAAACCTAGAAACACAATAATTAAGTTTTCGTCAAAAATTAGTGAAAATTTATTTGCAAATATTGCTGGAAGAAAAATTACCAAATTTTTAATCCATTGTTCAACTCGAAGAATTTTAATCATAAGATATAATTATAATCTTTACCCATACGTCAGAATATCAAAATAAACTATTTCAAAACAGCATTTCTATATTTATTTACTTTTTAATTTAAATATAAACTGAAATATAAAGCTGACAATAAATGTAGCTAGCCTTTCTATAAATGAAATAACAATTACAAACTCAAACTGTATATTATGTAATTTGTTAAAAAATATTATAAACCCTTCTTTAATACCAATGTTTCCTGGTGTTAGGTTTATAAGATTTACAAATGAATTTAAAAAATTATATGAGAAAGATGATAAATAGTTAAAATTATATATTAAGTTTCTTGCTATTAAAAAAGTAATTAAAGTAGAACCAAGAAAAAATAGAAAATAGTTTATTTGGATTTTTAAATTATCTTTATTAAAGATGAAAAGTGAATTCAAATCATAATTAGTAAAATAAACAAATATTTTAGTAATTAGATAATAAAATATACCAATTAACAGCAAAATTAAAATAAAAAACCCAGCATTCATATTAAGTTGAAAAAATTCAAAATTGAAAATCAGTACTACGAACAATGCAAGTATGGGTAATAAAACTATTATTGAAAAGTAACTATTCCAATAAATATAGTCCTTTATTTTAAAATTATAATGTTGTTTCAGATATGATATTTTGTAACCACTACCAAGTTTAAATGGTGTTACAAGGTTACCAATAATATTGTTTACAGTTATATTTATTGACTCGGCCAGACTCATTTTTATTTGTAAATTTTTTAATATAAACAAGTTGGTATATGATAAAAAAATAATGTTTGATAGTTTTGCGATTAATATTGCAAAAATTTCATAAAAACTTAAATTAAACAATTGATCAAAAATAGCTTTATTTTCTGACAAGAAATATAAAAAATAAAAAATACTTCCAAAAAAAATTATTTTTTTAATAAAATTTAAAAAAGTTAAATTGTTAATCATTATCAAGTGTTTAAGGTAATTCTTGCTAATTTAGGATCAAAGTTAATGTCTTTTACGTTGTAGTTTTTTTTATATTTGGAAAATTCATCAGAAACTTCAAAATAATCAACTGAGAATCCATAAGTTTTAACTTTTATCAAAAACTTTTCTGTATTCATCAGGCGCCTATAATGATTTGTTTCAATATATTTTTTCTCGTCAAGGTCAATTCTAGACTCTATAAAAATTTTTGATTTTATATTTGTTTTCATCCAACGAAGTAAATTATTTTCTTCGATTTCATTTATGCTATGGAATACAAATCTGCAGTATGCAAAATCATAATATGAATCTTCTAGATTTGAAAAATTTGAATTTTCAAATTTTAAAAATTTGTTTTCAAATTTTTGGAGCGCTTTTATAGCCTCTCTACTTTGATCAATACCAACTGTTAATATTTTATTCTCTGCAAAAAATAAGCTATCTCTACCATTTCCACATCCAAGATCTATAAGTCGAGAATTTTTATTAATTTTAGAAACTACGTATTTTGAAAAATCAGAAGGTTCAAATGGTAATTTATTATCTTGATAATATTTTTCCCAATACTCTAAGTCCATAATTTAATCTTCATTCAATTTAAATATTAATTCTTTTAATCTTGTATATGTGAAGTTTAATAAGAAGAACCCAATACATTATTTTATCTATTTTTATGGCTTCGCCTTATTCAATGTTGTTTATTTTTTTGTAACGACGATTAGTAATAAAAAAGAAAACGACATAATTTTATATGGTCATAATTTTTTTGGAAACTTGAAAAGTTTATACTTTGAACTAGAAAAAAACCAATTTAGTTTCTTCTATTTGACATTAGATAAGCATAAATATAATAAATTAAAATCGGACAACATCAATGTTCTTTATGGTTTAAAAATTAAGGATTTAATTACTGTCGTGAAGGCGAGGGTTATGGTTTCTGATCATGGACTTCACTATTTTTCTAGGATGATTAATGATAATGATAAGCTATTTTTTGATGTAAATCATGGAGTGCCATTTCAAAAATGGAATAAAAAGATTATGAAACAATGGTATAAATTTACTGAAGTCTGGTTACTTTCAGAATTTCACAAAAATATTTATGTAAATCAATTTGGATATGAAAAAAATAATTTATTTATTACTGGATACGGAAGACTAGATTTTATCGAAAATTATAAAAAGTCAAGCAACAAACTAGAAACACTGATGACAATTAAAAAAAAATATAATATTCCTATAGATAAAAAAATAATTCTATATGCTCCCACTTGGATACATAATAATAAATTAATTAAAGATGAATTTATGCTCCCAACAAACTTTGAATTTCTTACTTTACTTAATGAAATATGCGAAGAGTTAAAACTCTTCTTAATTTTTAGACCTCACATGAATACCCAACTAAGCGAAAAATATATAAAAAAATTACAAACCTTGAGTAATATAAAATTTTTACCATTTAAAAAATTTGATAACCCTGAAGATTTTTTAATAATTTCAGATATTTTATTAACAGACTATTCTTCAATATCCTTTGACTACTTACTACTTGATAGGCCAGTGCTATTTCTTAATGTTAATGATTCTTTTAACAATGGATTATATATGTCTGAAACTTTGAGATTTGGTATTTTAACTAATCTCAAAGATTTAAAGTACAACATATCTAAATATTTAGACAGTAATGAGTGTTATTTTAATGATACTGATCACTTAAAATTTAAAAACAAAATATTCGATATTAAACTATATCCAGCTAGTGAAAATTATGTTGATAGAATTAAAAAGTATATTAATTAAGTGTTTTAAAGTTAACAAATAAAGTGAAAATATTTAAAAATAAATACATTGTTTTTTTTCTTCTCACAATAGTTCTTCTAATCTTTTTGAAAGTAGACTACAGACTTAAATACACAATTGAATGTTGCTCTGATGAATATGACTACTTTATACATGCTGTGACAATTGTTGAAGATTTAGATTTAGATTATTCAAATCAAAATTTAAGAAGTTTTCGCTACACAAATGGAGAAATAAATGCACCCGTTGGCTTTGTTGGTACGGGAATCTTGTTGGCACCATTTCTTTATTTAGGGAATTTTATTAACGGGGTCTTTAACGAGACAATCCAAGATACATTATTCAACTATCAAATCTTGATGTATTCTCTAGGGTCCGTATTTTATTTTTTCTTGGCTTATTATTTTATTTTCAAAACAATGAAACTTCTAAATTATTCAATAAACAGATTTAAACTACTTTTTATATATTCTGCTTCTGGATTGCCTTATTATGCATTTGAAAGATTTGGGATGACGCATGTATTTGAGGTTGTAACAATTAGTGCATTAATATTTTTATTGTCACAATTTTACCTGACCAATCAACGGATAAAATTAAATTCTTTACTTATCCCAGTTTTATTGTTTCTTTCTTTTTCGGTACGAATGTCAAATTTTTATCTTTTTTTAATTCCTTACATAGTTTATAAATTTTTAGATAATGAATTCGATATAAAAAATAGACTTTTTAAATCAAAATATTTTATATCTTCTTTGCTTCTTTCAACATATATTTATTATCAAGTAATTACTCAAATATATGGAAAGTTTATTATCAATCCACAATTAATTTATAGTGACTCTAGATCTGCTAATGAATATGTAAAATCTATTTTTGATATTCCATCTGTAATATTTGAAATTGCACAATCAAGCTTAAATGTTTTATTTACATTTGAGTTTGGATTGTTCTGGATGAGTCCAATTTTATTCTTCGGAACAGTCGCTTGTTTATATTTGATATTAGATATTAAAAAGATTGAAAATATTTTACTTTTTTTATGCTTTGCACAAAACTTTATAATTATATTTCTGTGGCAAAGCTTGGGTTCGTCATATGGTTTTAGATACCTTTTCTCATTGATTCCAATATCGCTTTTTATTTTATTTGTGGTAAAAATTGAAAATAAAATTGTTATAAATTATTTAACTTATTTCTCGGTGCTTTCTCTGTTGGGAGTTTTATTTTTTGAAACTACTGAATTAACTCAGTTGTCTACTACACCTGAGGTGAACTCATTTGGAAAGTTTATTAGATATGTTGAACCAATTTATGTTAAAGGTCTAATACTTTCTTTTTTTGAATTTGAAAGTTATTTAAGAATATTTACCACAAGCTTTTTAGGAGCAATATTCTTTAAAATTTTTATAACCTTTTATGATCTTCAAGGTGTAAATAAAATATTGTCGAGTTTAAATCTGCCAACTCAAAATCAGGATTTTCAGAATTATTTGGTAAATATTAATGAAGTTAGCTTTGACAAATTTTTAATAATTTTTTTAACGTGCTCTTTTATTGCATATAAGATTACTTTTAAACTAAAAGAGTAGAGAATATACTATTTGAAGTAAGGTAGTAAATACATTTAATGAAAAAGGTATATTTTTTTATTGGAACTAAGGCACAGGCAATTAAGTGTGTTCCCCTTATCAATGAATTACTTAAAAATCAAAAATACAAAGTATTAGTCATTGACTCTGGCCAACATGTTGAATTAGTCGACTCTATATTATTCGATATTGGCAACCCTGTGACAAGGGTGCGACTTTATAAACATAGTCAAAATATTTCAACACTACTTCAAAGTGTTGTTTGGATATTTCAATTTTTAAAAAATTATATATTTTCTAATAAAAATAAATTAAAAGCTGATTCTGGGATATGTATTGTTCATGGAGATACACTAAGTACTTTGTTAGGTTTATTTTGGTCGAAAAAAAATAAAATTAAAGTCTTACATCTTGAAAGCGGCTTAACAAGTCAAAAATTTTTTAGACCTTTTCCAGAAGAATTAGTAAGAAGAATAGTTTCACAATTTTCTGATATTTTAATATGTTTTGATGACGATTCATTTAACAATTTGAATTCTAAATATAAAAATTCAAAGAAGCTCATAAAAAAAATTTCAGAAAATACTATTTTTGATACGATTTCTAATGAAATAGTTAAAAAAGACAATAAATTAATTACAGTTACATTACATAGAACTGAAACAATTATTTCTAAAGCAAGAATGAAAGAATTTTTAAATTTTTTAACACTGTTATCAGATGACTTTAAGATAAATTGGTATCTTCATGAACCAACTAAGAATTATCTAAAAAAACACAATTTAAAAGTTTCTGAAAAAGTTAATTTACTAAATCTACTCGATCACAATAGCTTTCTACATGAAATAAAAAAATCAGCTTTTGTAATTACTGATGGAGGCTCTATCCAAGAAGAGTGCTATCTCCTAGGTAAATCGACAATAATTTGGAGAAAAACTACTGAAAGAAAATATGCTTTAAATAAAAACATGTTTGTATCAGATTTTAGTAGCAAAAAATCTTATGATTTTTTGATTAATAATTTAGAAACTAAAATAAAAATAAAAGATAAAATAATCGAACCTTCAAAAGAAATTGTAGAATATTTAAAAGAAGCAAAAATATTTTAGAAATAAGCAACTTAAAATTTTATAAAAATTAAAAAAAGAAAATTTCTGAAAAACCCTTGTGGGCGCTACAGGATTTGAACCTGTGACTTCTTCCTTGTAAGGGAAGCGCTCTGCCGGACTGAGCTAAGCGCCCTTTTTAAATCTATTAAAGAATACTTTAAGTATGATTTAATTCAAATAAATAAATTTAGAAATTTGATTAGATTTGATTGATTTATGACTTTGAATTATCAAGATTGTAAAAATAACAAAAAATAATATAAACAAAAGAAACCAGGTATTTTGGTTTCCCTGATAGTTAAAAAATCTACTGTTTATGAACATAATCATAGATGTAAAAGACAATAAAAAACTAACATATCCAAAAATATCTAGTAATGCTGATATTTGAAATTGAGAAAACTTAAGTTTTATTTTTGTGTTTGAAATTAGAAAATATATTGAGTAAAAAAGAAGTTTAAATAATACGACTACAGGGTTCAATTTAGATTTTTCGTTGGCATAAGTTATTTTATTACGATATTGATGAAGAATAAGTTCTTCAGATATATCAATTCTCATCATCAATAAATTAACATAAAAGGGATAGCCGTATCTATGAAAAAATCTTGGCAAATTTATTTTTTCAGCAACACGTTTGGAAAATAGAAATAAACCGTTAAGTGGATCATTTATGTTTCTATTTCCACTTGTTGCTTTGATTAGAAAAGAAGCAAAAGCATTACCGAGGAAGCGAATTTTTGGAATTTCACCTTTTATTCCACCAGGCCAAAATCTATCACATTTTATGAAGTCAGAATTATTATCCTTGGCTAAAGTAATTAAATTTAAAATATCTTTTGAATCAAATTGATTATCTCCATCAATTTTTATAATTATTTCTGAACCAATTTTTATTGCTTCTTTAATACCAATTTCCATACTTTTTCCAGGCCCATAGTTTTTTTGATTATTGATTAATGTTATTTTTTTATTTTTTTCAGACAATTGTTCAATGATTGATTTTGTATTATCTTTGCTTTTATCATTAACAACAATTATTTTATCAAAATGTTTTTCACTTAAAGTTATGGTTTCCTTAATATTGGATTCTTCGTTGTATGCGAGTATAAGTAAAGTGTTCATTGTTTTATCAGAATAATTATATATTCAAATATTCAATATTAAACTGTTGATTTAATTATTAAAGATTCTTTGTCTTTTATAAATGTAAAGTTTAAAAAGCTAGCTACAACCAAGTGAGTTGCCACAATTTAAACACTTGTAACAAGATCCATTTCTAATTGTTATGTGCCCACAATCAGGACAAGCTGGAGCATCACCCATCATATCTCCCAGCACTTCCTGTACGGTAGCTACTGAATTTTCTGCTTGCTCCACAGCTACAGGCTCTGTTTGTTGAACCGGCGCTACAGGCTCTGTTTGTTGAACCGGCGCTACAGGCTCTGTTTGTTGAACCGGC